>ERZ1370068.10681-contig-9359_pt1 | contig 57480 bp, 94 predicted proteins | sample MGYA00561227_ERZ1370068 | MGnify/ENA primary metagenome ERZ1370068 (study PRJEB38410, sample SAMEA6850437) | metagenome | study: Metagenomic assessment of the ecological functions of the soil: analysis of the soil microbiota associated with the... | reverse complement strand
TGGCCTGGCCGCGGATGATCGGCGTCTTGTCGCCGGGGAACTTGTACTTGTTGAGCAGGTCGCGGATCTCCATCTCGACCAGCTCGAGCAGCTCCGGGATCGTCGACCAGGTCGACCTTGTTCAGGAAGACCACGATGTAGGGCACGTCCGACCTGGCGGGCCAGCAGCACGTGCTCGCGCGTCTGCGGGCATCGGGCCGTCGGCGGCCGACACGACCAGGATCGCGCCGTCCATCTGGGCCGCGCCGGTGATCATGTTCTTGACGAAGTCGGCGTGGCCCGGGCAGTCGACGTGCGCGTAGTGGCGCTCTGTCGATCTCGTACTCGGTGTGCGAGGCCGCGATGGTCACGGTCTTGTCGGCGCGAGCGCACCGTGCCGCCCTTGGTGATCTCGGCGTACGATCTTGGCCTTGGTCCTGTACTTGACCGCCGAGCGCGCGGCCAGCGGCCGCGGTCAGCGTGCTCTTGCCGTGGTCGATGTGGCCGATCGTGCCGACGTTGACGTGCGGCTTGGTCCGCTGAAAGACTTCCTTTGCCATGACGTCTCTGGTGCTGTAGGGGCGCGTGCCCGGTTGGTGGGATTGCGTCGCGACGCGGCCCGCGGCCGCGTCCGTTGAGGTTCGAGAGGGGATTGGAAGGGGAGATCGGAGAGAGCAGGTGGATGGAGCTGGTGATGGGGCTTGAACCCATGGCCTCCTCCTTACCAAGGAGGTGCTCTACCACTGAGCTACACCAGCAGCTATGCCGGGGGCAGATGGAGCGGGCGAGGGAATCGAACCCCTCGTGTGCAGCTTGGAAGGCTGCCGTTCTGCCATTGAACTACGCCCGCAGGTCGGGAGTCGCGTGGCCACGGGTTCCGATGCCGTGGCAGTGGACGAGACCGGGACACGGTCGCTATCGAGCTGGTGGTGGAGAGGGGATCTGAACCCCCGAAGGCAGTGCCACCAGATTTACAGTCTGGCCCGATTGGCCGCTCCGGCATCTCCCCGCGGGTGCGATGGCGGACGCGCTGGCCCTCGCGGGCCACGCCTTCCGCCTGCTCGACGATCGCGATGTCCGGTCCGAACGCGGGCGCACCGGCGCTCGAAGCGCGGAGCGCACCGCTCCCTGAATCATCTGCCGTAGGTCTCGTTGAGGGAACAGATCGCGCGCCGTGCGGCGCCGTTCCACCGGGGTGGAGCCAGCGCGAGGATTCGAACCCCGCGACCGCCTGATTACAATCAGGTGCTCTGCCAACTGAGCTACGCTGGCGTGCGTCCCGCACGCAGCCCGGACGGCGATGGGAGCGGACATGGTACGGATCGGCCCCCCCTGTCAAGGCTCAGGGGAAAAACGCCCGCCCATCCTCACACCGCGCCGAGGCGCGCCGTCTCCAGGATGCCCAGGCGGCCTCTGACCTCGGCCAGCGAATCCCCGCCGAATTTCGCCAGGAAGGCGCCGCCGCGAGCTTCGAGCGCCGACGACGCGCCTCCCCACGACGCTGGCGGCCGGGACCGAGGTGACGTCCGAGCGCTGGTAGGTCGCCTGCGACCGGGCTGGAGCGTCTCGAGCGTCGACCGTCCGGGCACCCTGGCGCAGCGTGCGGGGATCGGCTTCATCGCCGCGCGCACGACCAGCGGCTCGCCCGGTCGTCGAGGCCGCTCCCTCCAGCCCGCCGGCGCGCGGTTGGTCTCGCGCCGGTAGCGCCCGCCGCCGGGCCGCTCCCGTCCGGGGCGCCGAGGATCGCATCGTGCATGCGCGAGCGCCGGGCAGGCGCGCCGCCTCGGAAGCCCACGCCCGAACTCGACGCCCTTGATCGCCGGGATCGAGAACAGCGCGCGCGCCGAGGCGCGCGGTCAGGCGCTCGGCCGGGTTCTGGTAGCGTGCCCAGCCCGGGCGGAAGCCGAGGCGCCCGCACCTCGAACACCCCGCCGAGGCTGTCGCCCGCCGCGCGCTGCGGCCTCGACCGCGGCGACGCAGGCGCGCTCGTGCCGCCGGATCGAGCGCGTAGAGCTGACGCCGTCTGCGCAGCGCACGGCGCTCGGCGGCGCGCCGCGCGAGCGCGCGCAGCGTCGGCTCGCACGGCGCACGCCGCCGAGCTCGCGCACGAAGGCGAAGATCTCGATCCCGAAGTGCTCGAGCAGCTGCGCGCGCGAGCGCGCCCGAGCGCGACGCGCGCCGCCGTCTCGCGCGCTGGCGCGCTCGAGCACCGCGCGCGGGTCGCGCCGCCGTACTTCTGGCAGCCTGGCGAGGATCGGCGTGGCCCGGCCGCGGGTTGGTGGGCACCGGCAGGCGCTCGATGGTCGCGTCGCGGTTCTGGATCGTGAACGCGCGAGCGGCGAGCCGAGCGTGCGGCCCGGCGCGCAGTGCCTGCGAGAGCAGCTCGATCCGGTCGCCTCGATCTTCATGCGCCCGCCGCGGCCGTGGCCGCCCTGGCGGCGCGAGCTACCGGCGTCGACGCGCGCGAGGTCGAGCGCCAGGCCCGCGGGCAGGCCTCGAGCACGCCGACCAGCGCCGCGCCGTGCGACTCGCCGGCTGCGTCGTCCAGCGCAGCGTCGCTCATGGCACGCGCGCGCGAGCAGCGCTCGAGCGCCTCGGCGATGCGCGCCCTCGAGCGTCGCGAGGTCGAAGGGCTTCGCCAGCGTGCCGCATCGCACGCAGGCGCAGCGCGGCGAGGCGCGCCTCGAGCTCGCGGTCGAGGTAGCCCGAGACGACCAGCGTCGGCGGCAGCTCGCCCGGATGCGCCGAGCGCGCGAGCTCCTCGTCGCCGCGCTCGGCGCCGAGCTCGAGGTCGGAGAGCAGCAGCTCGGGCGGCTGCCTGCGGCGATCTCGCGCGCGCCCCTCGAACGATGGTCGCGCGTGCGCAGCGTGTGCCCGCGCCGCTCGAGGAAGAGCGCGTAGAGCTCGAGCAGGCGCGCGTCGTTGTCGACGCAGGAAGAGGTCGGCCATCGGCGGCGAGACTACGCTCCCGCGCGCCGCTCGCGCAACGCGTAGATCCCCACGTCACGGCCCAGGCGTCCGAGCACGTCGATCGTGTAGTGCAGAGTGCGCCAGGAAGACCGCGGCGATGCTGGCGAGCGTGCCCAGGCATGCGCCAGCGGGTCCGAGCCAGCGCGCCGCTCGCGCAGGTAGAGCCAGAGCAGGAACGGTCGTCGCTGGCGTGGCCCGGGAGAAGAACAGGTCCTGCGTCCAGGCACGCGCGCTGCGAGACTCTCGACGAAGACGTGGAAGGGCGAGACGAGCTCGTACGAGCGCCTGCGCCGTAGCTGCGGTGGCGCGTGCCGATCCCCGGCCCGGTGAGCGCGGGATCGGGCGGCCCGAGCTGCGTCAGCTGACGATGCACACGCCCGCGCGCGAGGCGAGACCAGCGCCGCGCGGTCCACATGTAGCGCATCCAGCGCCGCGGGCTCCGGTCCATGCAGGAACGCGAGCGCGAGCGGCAGGTGGAGCGCGCAGCCAGAGCACCCAGTTCGCGCGGTCGACCCAGGCGACGTAGAGGCACGAGCGCCAGCAGCGGATCGCGCGAGCGTCGGCCCGCGCGTGCCCTCGTGCACTGAGCGCCAGCGCGCACATCGCGACGAAGCTCGCGTAGCGGCCCGGCGAGCGCGAGCAGGATCGTGTCCGAGGAGCTCGACGCTAGGGGCGCTGATCGTTGATCTGCACGCGCGTTCTGGGCAGCAGAACGCGCTCGGCCTGCGGCGACCCGTTCTCGAGTCTGCAGTACTCTTTGGGGACACCAGCAAGGTCCACTGCGCAAGGCTCAATCGCGCGGCGGGGAATTCCGACGTCGTCACCGAGCGCGACTCCGCCGGCTGGTACGTGGGGAAACTCCGGGTCCCGGCTCTCCGCGGATGCCAAAGGCACGCAGGCAAGCGGTCACTCGACAAGTTGGATGCAGCGCATCCAGGAGGCGATCGCTCTCTGCCTCGAGGTCGAGGGTGCGCACCGGTCACTACGCCTCGAGTTCTGTCGGCGTACAGCGCGTCCGGGTCGCCTGAGTGCCGCGAGCCCCCGGCTTCACGGGCGAGGAGCTCATCGCCGCGCTCGGCGCGACGTGGTCTCGTCGTGGCCCGGAGTCCGAGTGCAGCCATCACTTCCTGAAGCATGCCCGACGGCCGCGCCACCGTGGTCCCGGTACACGGCAAGGAGACCATCGGCCCGGGCCAAGCTCGTCGCGGATCCTCTGCGCGATCTGCGAAACCTCGAGATCGGAGGCGCTCAAAGGCGCGCGAGCGTAGCCTTCCAGGCCGCCAGGTTGCGCTCTCGATCTGGCGCGCGTGGACCCCGAGGTGCTCGGCGCAAATGCGGAACCAGTCCGCGTCGCTGTACACGCCGCCTCCCGTGCGCCCCCCGCCTTCCCGAACATGGCCTCGGGCAGTCGGGCGCAGGCAGCCGCAACAGGCTGGCCGTGTTGGCGCGCGATCGCCTCGATCGTGCGCAGCGCCAGTTCCCGGTCGTCGCGCGGTGGCGCGTCGAAGGCGCGCGCCCAGACGTTCTCGCTGTCGTAGCCGCGACGGATCAGCGGCTTCTGCCCTCGGCCAGCACCAGCCGGATGCGCGCGTGTGGCCGTAGGCTTCAGCTGTCGGCGCAGTGCACGCGAGACGCGACCTCGTGCGCGCTCCACTTTCCGGCGCGGGGCCGCCACCGCCGCGCGCTGGCAGCGGGGACCTTTGTTCCAGCCGCGCGCAGCAGCGCCGCACCGGCTTCAGCGCTTCAGGAAGGCGTCGCTTAGCGGTCGTGAGCATCAGGAGGGCCTCCGGCCGGGACACATGGCAGCAGTGACCGCGCAGAAGCTTGCAAGGAAGCAATGTCACGGGCCGCGTGGGAGCGTAACATCCCGCTCGCGTCCTCAGTTGTTCACGACCCAAGGAGAATCAAAATGAACAAGATCCACGCACTTCCCTTCGCAAACCGGTCTCGCCCTGGGCTCGCGCCGCTCCTCTTGTCCACACGCAAGCCGCGAATGCGAATCCGCAGGCGAAGCATCAGCACCATGCCCGCGGCCGACATGAAGTGGATTCCGATGCCCGGACTCGACGGCGCGCAGCAGTTCCGCTGTGGGGCGATCCGACGAAAAGGCGCACCGCAATCCGGCAAGGGGCTGCGGGCACGAAGGCTCCGGGCTGCACTCCCACACGAACGGCGACCGCGGAGTCGTCGTCTCGGGCACGCTTCGCTGGCCCTCGAAGGCGCCGAGCCCAAGATGCCGCCTGCGGGCCTGTACTTCGCTGGCCGGTGGGGTCAAGCACGTGACCGCCGTCGAAGCCAAGGCGACACGCCCTGCGTGTTCTACATCGAACGTGAAGGCGCCTTCGACGCGGTGATGGCCGCGCCCGCCTCGGCGCCGAAGAAGTAGCGCGGCCGGCGATGGAAGCTCGGCAGTTTTCGTTTCCGAAGCGGCTCAGTGGGCCGCTTCGGAGACGATTACGAGATCATTCGCAAAGTCCGCGACCTGTCCCCTGCCAGGCCTCGCCCGAGGAGTGATCACGGTGTTAGAGCGGTAGATCGGCGGGTCGATCGTCGGGTCATCCATCGTGATCCCCAGGCGAGCTGGGCTGCTGAGAGGTCGATGGGCGTCGCGGAAGCCGCATCCACGTACTCGTGGAATCGCGCGCCGCCGACGAATGTCATCTTGTGCTGGCAGTCGCGGTGAAGCACGCCGAGCGCACGGTGGCGCCGGACGGCAGTGCGGCAGGAGGCAGCAACGAGGCCGAAATGGCATCGACGAATACCGAATCCGTGGTCGATGGACTTCGTCCCCGGACGCGCGCCAGGCCCACCGGGACTCTCGTTGCGGTTGCGAGCCTGCTGGGGCGGATTCGGGCTCGCGGATGCGGTTCCCGAACACCGGACGAGCGCCACACCAACAGCGGCGAATGCGCAGACCAAGAGCAGTGCGATGCTTCGATTCATGTAAGGTTTGATACCTCCGTCAGGATTGACTTCGAGCCTGGAGTCCGTTCAGGGCAATCGCAGTCGCAGCACAGGTAGGGAGTCCGCAGCGCCCTGGTGTTGCAGAATACAGCCCATGTCTTGCCGAGGCACGGCCAGACACAGACTTCCGTGCCCGGTTGCCGGTGTCGAGGAGTTCTTTCGTCCGTGCGACGATGATATCTTGAAATCCATCGAGGCTGAAGACGATTCGAACGCGCCAGCGTTGCAACTGATTGTGAATGACGCCCCCTGGCACCCAAACACTCGCACGGGGCCGATGTCGGATCGCGCCAGGCTCGCCGGCAGGGTCATCGCGAGCAGGATGGCAACTGCCAGCCTCATTGATCGGATCCTACCCCCCTATGGTTGCAACGCAATTCTCGGAATCGCGCGCGGGGACGTGCACGGACGGCAGGCTATGGTCCTGTACAACCAACCGCGCCTCCCAGGCGCTGACCTCGTCGAAGGAGACGCCGCATGCGCATGCTGCCGAGCTGCACCGGTCACCTCGCGCGCGGCGCGGTCGACCTTCTGCACCGCTAGGCGCTGCTTGTAGCGCGGCACGTAGACGAAGCTGCCCTTCTGGAGCGGCGGCCGAGGAACCTGCGCGCCGGCGCGGAGAAGCGCTGCAGACCCGAGAGCTCGGCCTCGAGCCCGGCCGAGAGCCCCGGCCATCGCGCCGCTCCGCGCCGGCGGGCAGCTGCTCGAGCGAGCGCGCGCGCGCGTGCGAGCACGCGCGCCGCGTTGCGCACGCGCTCCTCGACTCGACTGTTGCGCCTCGGCCTCGAGCAGCCCGCTCTTCTCTTCCAGCGCGCGCTTCGTTCCACGGCGGCTTCACGGCGCATGCGCTCGCGTCCTCGAGGCGCGACTCCGGCTGCTCCGCGCGCCTTCTCGGCCTGCGTGCGCGCGTTGCGCATGTCGGCCATCAGAGCGTCAGCTCCTCGTCGCGCGCACGAGGCGCTCCTTCGCGCGCTCGACGATCGTCGCCGGAGCAGGCCCAGGCGCCTGGCGATCACCAGCGCGCCCGACCCGCCCGGCATGCCGACGATCAGGTGGTAGCAGGCGCGAGCGTCGCCGGCGTCGAACTCGACGCAGGCGTTCTCGGCGCGCGGGTGGCGGAAGGCGAACTCCTTCGAGCTTCGCCGATGTGCGTGCTGACCGAGCGTCGGGCTCTGTGCGCGGCGAGCAGGCACCTGGAGCAGCGCCTCCGAGAGCGCCGCGCCCTCGTCGGGGTCGGTGCCGCTGCCGAGCTCGTCGAGCAGCACCGAGCGTCGCTCCGGTCGGCGCGCTCGAGGCCCTCGCGGATGCGCTTCAGGTGCGAGGAGAAGGTCGAGAGGCTCTGGCTGATCTCCCGCTCGTCGCCGATGTCGGCGCACGATCCCGTCGTAGAGCGGGCAGGTCGAGCCCTGCTCGCAGGGGAAGGGCAGGCCCATGCGCGCAGAGCGCGAACAGCCCGGCGCTCTTCAGCGCGAGCGGTCTTCCCGCCCGTGTTCGGGCCCGGTGATGATCAGCACGTCGAAGTCGCCGCCCAGGCGCAGGTCGATCGGCACGGACCTCGGCCAGGCGTCCGAGTGCGCTGCTGCTCGAGCAGCAGCGGGTGGCGCGCGCTGCGCAGCAGCATGCTCCTCCGCGGCGCTCCCTTCTCGCGCGGCAGCAGCGGCACGCTGCCCGTGCGTCTCGAGCGCCCAGCGCGCGCCGACCAGCGCCGAGCTCGAGCTCCGGCCAGCGCGGCAGCGGCGCGCTCTGATCTGCGGCTTCGTGGCGCAGCACCTCGCGCGTCAGCTCCGAGAGGATGCGCTCGACCTCGCGGCGCTCGTCGGAGACGAGCTCCGCGTGGCGATTGCCGAGCGCCACGACCTCGCGCGGCTCGACTGAAGACGCGTCTCGCCCGTCTGCGAGCGGTCGTGCACGATGCCGTGGATCCGCCCGGCGCTCTTCGACTTGATCGCCAGCACCGGCCGGCTGCCGCGGCGCATCGGGTTGGGGTCGCTGAGCACCGCGCGCACGTCGCTGCGGCGCGCAGGATCGTGCGCAGCGTGCGCTCGAGCTCGGCGGCCACCTCGGCTTCCTGCTTGCGCAGGCGGAAGAGCATCGGCGAGGCGTGCTCCGCGCACGCGGCCCTGGCTCGTCGACCGTCGCGCGCAGGCGCTCGAGCAGCGCGTCGAACTCCGGCACCGCGCCTCGCCGAGCTCGGCCAGCGCCGCCGCGCCGTCGAGCGTGCAGAGCCACTCGGCCAGGCGCTCGCTGGCCTCGGAGCATCCTGACCAGCTTGACTCAGGTTCTCGTCCTCGAGCTGACGACCGGCCAGCGCGCGTGCGCGAGCGCCGGCATGGGGTCGCACAGGCCGCCGAGATTGGGCGTGCGCTGTCGCGCTCGAGTGCCGAGCATCTCGCGCGTGCGCTCGAGCGCCGCGCGCGCGTCCTCGTTGCGCCCGCGGCGCGAGCGTGCGCACGGCTCGCGCGCCCAGCGAAGTCGGCGCGTGGCGCTCGAGCACCGTGCGCGCAGCGCCTCGAAGTCGAGCGGCCGCGCGGCGAAGCTCTCGCGCTCGGGCCGGGTCTTCACTGCTTGCGGACGGCATGCGAAAAGCGTGAGTTCGATCGGCGCCTGGCAGCGGGCGCGCGCGACCAGCGTGCGCGCGATCTCGCGGCGCCGGCCAGCCCAGCGCCTCGAGCAGAGCGCGAGCGACGTACTCGCGCTCGAAGCGCCGCGCGCGGACCGGTCCTTGATGTCGGGCGGCGTCGTGCAGAGCACGAGGCTCGAAGCCCTGCCCACGCTGCCAGCCGTTCGTCGGTCCACTTGCGGATCGAGGCCCTCGTAGCGTGACGTCAGAGCATGCGCGTCGACCCGCGAGGAAGCGTCGTCCGCGCCGCCCCGGACGCAGCAGGCCGAGCTGCAGCGCAGCGCGGCGAGAGCTCCGAGTCGACATGCCCGATCCAGCCGACGCGCTCCGCGGGCCCGACCTCCTTGGCGACGCGTCGAGCCAGCAAGCGTGTCGTGCGCGCGCCCGCTCGAGGCCCGCTCGTCGGCAAGGGCACGCGCGCCTGAGAGGCGCAGCGCCAGAGGCGACGATGCTCGCGCTGGTAGGCGCGCAGTTCGGGCGTGCTACCGGCGGCCAGTGCAGCTCCGGCGCGCGCGAAGCTCCTCGCGGCCTGATGCCCGCGCAGCCCAGCACGAACAGCGCGCACGAGGCGCCAGGCGCACGTACGCTGCCGGCCGCAGCGAAGCCGACTGCGCCGCCAGCGCCCCAGACCGGGAGCGCCTGCAGTGGATCAGGAAGCGGTCGAGGTGGAAGGGTGCGTCCAGCGGGCAGCGACGAGCGCCAGCGCGACGCAGGAGCAGCGTGCGCACCGGCGTCGAGCGCAGGCGCACGAGCGGCGACGAGCGCCAGCGCAGCACGCAGCCGAGCACCAGCGGCCCGCAGGTGCAGCGGAGAGCGCCGCGTGCATCCAGCGCCTGGCCTGCGCGTGCGACCGCGCCCTCGCGGTTGCCCTGCAGATACGCGAGCAGCGCCGCGCGGTGCCTGTCGCCGCGCGCGAGCACGAACCACCACAGGCAGGCGACGAGCGGCACGAGCGAGCAGCGCGATCGTGCGCCCGACGTACTTGCCGAGCTCGCGCCGCGCCGCGAAGCCCTCGAGGTATCAGCGACCAGCGCCAGGCCCGCCGCACGAGCAGCAGGCCGTAGTTCCACTTTGGTGAACAGCGCCAGCGTGATCCACTCTCCCGCCGCGAGCTCGCGCGTCAGCGTCCCGTCGCGCCGCGACCCAGCGCGCGCAGCGCCCAGACCGCCGTGTGCAGGCGAAGGGCACTCGCGAGGAACAGCGTGCCCGCGCACGGCCAGCGCCGAGCGGCGCAGAGCGCCGAGCGCGAGCAGCGACCCAGGAGCAGCCAGCGCGCGCCGGTCAGCTGCGGCTCGACGCGCGCGCCGAGTTCTCGCGGCCGAGCAGGAACAGGCCGAAGAGCGTCGCAGCACCAGGCCAGCGTGCCGGCGACGCGGCAGGCGTGCTCGCTGATGCCGGCGTCACGGCCTGCACTGCGGCGAGCACCAGCGGCCAGACGAACGGGTACCGCTGGCAGTCGAGCAGCGCCGTGTGCGCGCGGCGAAGTCGCCCTGCTGCAGCGCTGAGCAGGATCCGCGCCGCCGGCAGCTCGGCGTGCATCGACTCGTCCCAGCCCCAGGCGCGCGCATCGGAGAGCGACAGCGTCCAGGCCAGCGCGAGCGCGACGCGCAGATCCGAACGCGATCAGCGCATCGAAGCGGCCGGGCTGCGGCGGCGCTGCTCCGGGCTGGCTCGCGCGCGCGTGCGGGTGCTCTTCGTGGACGCGGGGCATGCGGGATCCCGCACTGTTAGCCCGGGTCATGAGCCAGGACCAAGAACAGGGCCGTTTCGAAACGCGCGCCATCCACGCCGGCCAGGAGCCCGATCCGCAGAACGGCGCGGTGATGACGCCGGTCTACTTCACCAGCACGTACAAGCAGGACGCGCCGCGCCAAGCCGCGCCAGGGCTACGAGTACTCGCGCACCAGCAACCCGACGCGCACCGCGCTCGAGCAGAACCTCGCCGCGCTCGAGGACGGACGCCTGGGGCCTGTGCTTCAGCTCCGGCCTCGCCGCGACCAACGCGCTGCTGCGACCGGCTGCGTGCCCGGCGACCACGTCGTCGCGGGCAACGACCTCTACGGCGGCACCTACCGCCTGCTTCAGCAAGGTCTTCGAGCGCTACGGCATCCGCTTCACGCTTCGTCGACACCGACCGACGCGCGCGCGCCGTCGAGAGCGCGATCGAGGAGAAGACGCGCTACGTCTACCTCGAGACGCCGACCAACCCGCTGCTGCGCATCACCGACATCGCCGCAGTGCGGCGAAGATCGCGCACGCGCGCGGCAAGCTCGTCGTCGTCGACAACACGTTCGCGACGCCGTTCCTGCAGCGGCCGCTCGAGCTCGGCGCGGACCTCGTGCTGCACTCGCTGACGAAGTACCTCGGCGGCCACTCCGACGTCGTCGGCGGCGCGCTGATCGGCAACGACGCGACGCTGCGCACGGAGCTGGCCTTCTTCCAGAACGCCGTCGGCGGCACGCCCGGCCCGATGGACGCGCTTCCTCGTGCTGCGCGGGACGAAGACGCTCGCGCTGCGCATGGAGCGCCACTGCGCAGAACGCGCGCGCGCTCGCGCAGCACGCCTCGAGCAGCACCCGCTCGTCGCGCAAGGTGATCTACCCCGGCCTCGCCTCGCACCCGCAGCACGCGCTCGCCGCGAACGCAGATGTCGCGGCTTCGGCGGCATGGTCTCGTTCGAGCTCAAGCGGCGGCGTCGAGGCCGCGAACGAGTTCGCGCTCGAGCACCGAGCTCTTCACGCTCGCCGAATCGCTCGGCGGCGTCGAGTCGCTCGTGCGAGGTCCCCGCGAGCATGACGCACGCCGAGCATCCCGGCCGAGATCCGCCGCGCCCAGGGCCTGGCCGACGGGCTCGTGCGCCTCTCGGTCGGCATCGAGCACGTCGACGACCTCGTCGCCGATGTCGACCAGGCCCTCGCGAAGGCGGAAGCACGCTCGCGCACGAACCGAGTCGCGCGCGCTGATCCGGACATCTTTCCACCCGTGCCCGCCTCAGTGAGTCCGCCGGACGGCCGAAACGCCGTACCGACGATTCCGCGATGTCCCCCTCCGGCCTCCCTCTGCTGCCCTCGCCCCTGCTCGGCCTCCGCGCCGCGCCCGCCGCGGAGAAGCCTGCGCTCGCTCAACGTCTCCTACGACCCGACGCGCGAGCTCTACGCCGGACTACAACGCCGCCTTCGCCGCAGCACTGGAAGGCCAGGAGACCGGGCCAGGAGGTCGACGATCCAGCAGTCGCACGGCGGCTCCGGCAAGCAGGCGCGCGCCGTGATCGACGGCCTCGAGGCCGACGTCGTCACGCCTGGCCCTGGCCTACGACATCGACGCCATCGCCGAGGCGCGCGGCTGCTCGCCGACGACTGGCAGACGCGGCTGCCGCACAACAGCGCGCCCTACACGTCGACGATCGTGTTCCTGCGTCCGCAAGGGCAACCCGAAGGGCATCCAGCGACTGGGGCGACCTCGTGCGGCCCGGCGTCGAGGTGATCACGCCCAACCCCAAGACCTCCGGCGGCGCGCGCTGGAACTACCTCGCGGCCTGGGGCTTCGCGCTGAAGCGCGTCCTCGGAGACCCGCGTGCAGCGACCCGGTCGGCGGCGATGCTGCAAGGCGCCGAGCTGCGGGCGCGAGTTCGTCGCCGAGCTCTACCAGCACGTGCCGGTGCTCGACCCGGGCGCGCGCGGCGCGACCAACGACCTTCGTCGCAGCGCGGGATCGGCGACGTGCTGCTGGCCTGGGAGAACGAGGCGCTCCTGGCGGCTGCAAGCGAGCTCGGCGAGCGAGGGCTTCGAGATCGTGGTGCCTCGCTCAGCATCCGTCGGCCGAGCTCGCCCGTCGCGGTGGTCGACCAGCGTCGGCCGACAGAAGCGGCTCACGCGCGTGGCCGCGCAGGCCTACCCTCGAGTTTCTCTACTGCACCCGGAGGCCAGGAGATCGCGGCGCAGAACTACTACCGCCCGCGCCGAGCGCGTCGCGCAGCGAAGTACGCCGGCGCGTTCCCGACGCTCGCATCTGTTCACGCTCGACGACGTCTTCGGCGGCTGGTCCGCGCGACGCAGCCGACGCACTTCGGACGACGGCGGCGTGTTCGACAGGCTCTGGGCGAACGCCGTGGGTCGCTGGCGCCGTCGGACCTGTCAGCCGACCCGCTCAGAACCGGCGAGTTCGAGTTCGGCGGCGGCGGAGCCGCGGCCGGACCGGGCGGCTCGGGTTTGGCCGGGACCTTCGACTTCTCGACCTTCGGGGGTGCAGCGGCTCGTCGCGAGACGCGCTCGCGCATCACCCGGCCGACCTTGAACCTGACCACCGCTTGGCGGGCACGGCGACCTTCTCGAGCGTGCGCGGGTTCTGGGGCTCGTGCGGGCGGCGCGCTTCCGGACCTCGAACACGCCGAACTCCCGGAACTCCAGGCGGTTGCCGACGCTGAGCCTGCGTCCGATGATCTCGTCCAGGAAGCGCTGCAGGATGTCCTGCACGATCACCTTCGTGTGGCCTGTCTCCTCCGAGATCCGGTTCACGAGCTCCTTCTTCGGCGTCGTTTGCGGTTCCTGAGCCATTGGGCGGCTCCGGGGTGGGCGGGGAGTATCCGAGCGCGCTATCCAGCCGTCAAGCAAGAACTCTGTGACGCCCGCGCCCTTGCGCTGGGGGCCCCGACACCCCCCTTCACCCCGCCCGTCTCGAGCACGAACGTCACCGGTCCGTCGTTGGACGGTTCGACCCGCATGCGGGCCCCCGAACCGGCCCGTCGCGACCTTCAGCCCGAGCCCGCGCAGGCGCGACGACAGCTGCTCGCAGAGCGGCTCGGCCCTCGCCCGGCGGCGCGGCGCGGTCGAACGAGGGCCGCCGGCCGCTAGCCCCGTCGGCGGCGAGCGTGAACTGGCTGACGAGCAGCACCTCGCGCCCGAGGTCGAGCGCCAGAGGTTCATCTTGCCTGCTCGTCCCGGAAGAAGCGGAACTGGCGCAACCTTCAGCGCCAGCTCGTCGCACTCGCGCTCGGAGTCGCCCTTCAGCACGCCGAGCAGCACGGTACCGCGCTGATCTCCCGGTCAGCACCTCGACACGCAGCCAGCGCTGGCGCGCGCGATTTTTGCTGCAATGACGGCTCTTCACGGCGCGGTCGTCCCCGTCGACTTCGTCTGCGCCCGGCGGTCGAGCAGCACGGCGCGCGCGCAGGCGCTGGAAGAGCGCGCCGAACTCGGCGAGGCGCGCGAGCGTGAGCACTGCCCTGTGCCCTCCGCGTGAGTACCGGATCCTTTCTTCCAGTGCTGCCAGATCAGCGCCTGTTGCACGATCGGCAGGAGCGTGCCCGGCGCCGCGGCGCCTGGGCCCCTGCGCCAGGGCCAGCGCCTCATTGTTATTGGCGCAATCACTGTCGTCCTGTTTCGATGAAGGGCCTCGCCACTTACGGCCACAGCGTGATGCTGTCGCGCATCGGCAATCGAATTGTCGCCGGACAATCAGCGCGCGGTTTTTCGAAGCTACTCAACGAAGGGCTGGCTTTTCTCGGACTGCCATTCAACCGAGTTCATCGCTCGACTGCATCGACTGGCGCTGCGGCCGCAACGCAAGTCATCAATCTGCTCATCACTTCGCTCTGGCGCGACCGCCTCTCGCTGGTCGGACTGGTCACGGTGATGGCGGTGCAGTGATCCACTGCTGTCGTTCTTCAGCTTTGTCGTGGCTCCTCCCGCGATTGTTCGTTCCCGCAAATTGATCCAGCGCATTTATTCGATCGCCCGCAGCCGGTTTGCAGGGTGGACACACGCATCATCGAAACCCTCGCAGGAGACGCTGCAGGGCGCATCCGCATCGTGAAGGCCTTCACCCTCGAAGACACCATGCGCGAGCGTTTCTTGACCGGAACGTCGCAGCGGTCGAGCACGAGGCCAACAAGATGGCTCGCGTGTCCAACCGCGCCAGCCCTTGATGGAAACTCTCGGCGGATGCGCCACGTGCCGTGCCATCACCTATGGCGGCTATCGCGTGATCGATACAGGCGCTACGCCGGGCCAGTTTTTCTCCTTCATTACAGCGTTTTTGCGCTGCCTCATGAGCCGGCAGCAAAGCGACCTGCCCGGCTCAATATAGAGCCTGGCAATAGCGCATTGGTCGGTGTGCGGGTCCTGTTCTGGAGGTCATTGACAGCCCACCGAGCGTGAGGCGCCCGGACGACAACAAGCCTGAACCTGCAGACCACGACCGCGCGGCTCGAATTCAACGACGTGCACTTCTGCCTATCGCGGCCGAGGAGGTGCACGTCCTGCGCGGCATGTCTTTTCGTGGCCGAGGCCTGTGGCGAGCTCAACGGCACTGGCTGCGCCTCCGGGGCGGGAAATCGACCGTGTTCAATCTGCTTTTGAGATCTCCAGCGAGAGAATCGAACGCGTGGCTTATCACGATCGACTGGTCAGGACATTTCGAAGGTGTCGCGCCGCTCTGTTACGCCAGCACATTGCCTATGTCGGGCAGGACGTGTTCCTGTTCCGCGGCACGATCCGCGAAAACATCGCGTTCGGCAAGCCGGGGCGCCAGCGAGGACGGAGATCGTCGCCGCCGCCAAGGCGGCCTATGCCCACGATTTCATCCTGTTATTTCCGCGCGGATACGATACGCCGGTCGGCGAGCACGGCCTGCAACTGTCCGGGCGGCGCAGCGCCAACGGGTCGCCATCGCACGCGCGCTGATCAAAGATGCGCCGATCATCCTGCTCGACGGAGGCGACCGCTGCGCTCGACTCGGAATCCGAGCGGCAGGTACAGCGAGGCCATGGAACAGTTCTGCCAGGGCCGCACGACACTGGTGATCGCGCACCGGCTGCACACGGTCATCGCACGCCGACGGGATCTATGTCGATGGAGGACGGGCGCGCGGTCGGAGTCTGGCCGCCACGACGAGTTGCTCCGCAAGGGCGGCCGCTATGCATCCTTCTACACCGCTGCAGCTCAAGACACAGGAGCCGGATAGCCCCGGTCGCCGCCGTTGCGTCATCGTAACCTGGCGCGGCTGACGGCGGCGCACTTCACCTGGATACGCACAGCCGTCTTTCACGCCGGCAGCCGTCTCGCGCGGCCGGCGCATTCACCATCAGCAAGAAAATCCAACGGCCAGATAGACATGTCCGATAGCCATACGTCATTCCGCCCTCGCCCCAGGCCACGATCGCGGTCGCAGGGACCGATAAAGTCTTTCCGGTTCGCCGCATCTGGTGCGTCGGGCGCAACTATCTCGAGCACATCCGCGAGATGGGCCAGGACGAGCGCGAGCCGCCGTTCTTCTTCGCCAAGCCTGCCGACGCGATCGTGCCCGACGGCGGCACCGTTCCCTATCCGTCGCTGCACCAAGGACATGCACCACGAAGTCGAACTGGTGGTGGCGCTGAAAAGCGGCGGGCGCAACATCCCGGTCGCCAAGGCGCATCGATTGCGTCTGGGGCTACGCGCGTCGGCATCGACCTGACGCGCCGCGACCTGCAGATCGCCTCGCGCAGCGATGCAAGCGGCCGTGGGAAGTCGGCAAGGCATTCGACCACTCGGCGCCGTGCGGAGCGCTGCGTGCCGGCCAGCAAGATCGGCCATCCGAGCCAAGGGCAGCATCGTCGCTCAAGGTGCAACGGCAAGGTGAAGCAGGATGGCGACCTCGAGCAGATGATCTGGAACGTGCCGGAGATGATCTCGAAGCTGTCGGAGATGGTCGCGCTTGAGCCGCCGGCGACGTCATCATGACCGGAACGCCGGCGGGCGTCTGCCGCGCTCGGTTGCCGGCGACAAGATCGAGTGCGAGGTCGAAGGCGTCGGCAAGCTCTCCGTCACCATCGGACCGCCGTTGGGAAATAGTCCAGCTATAACCCAAGATAGCCCGACGAACGCGGTCATCAGGAGCAGCTGCCGCGCGCTGAGCCGGACGAGCGTGACGCGGCCTGGTTTTCCAGCACGTAAGCGCGGCTCGCGAGCCGCAGCGAGACCGCCACGTTCTGCTCGACCAGCACGCAGGTCAGGCCCCTCGCGGTTGAGGATCGCGCATCGCTGGTGCAAGCACGCTTCCTTTGCACGACCGTCGGGCGCGAGCCCGGGCGAAGGCTCGTCGAACATCACGAGTTCCGGCGCGCCCATCAGACAGCGGCTGATCGCGAGCATCTGCTGCTCGCCGCCGGAAAGCGTTCCGGCTGCCTGGCGCTGCGCTCGCTGTCAGCATCGGAAACAGCGCGTAGACACTCGCTCGAGATTGCGTTCCCGCCCGGCTGGCGCGCGCGCGAGGCAGCATCGCGCCCATAGCGAAGTTTTCGGCGACCGAGAGCGTCGGGAATACCGCCGTCCTCCGGCAACCTGACCGATGCCGAGATCGCAGACGCGATGGCTCGGCCATCCGGCTGATATCGCTGCCACGATAGAGGATCGCGCCGCGCGCGCCGGCCAGCATGCCGGCTGATGGTGCGGATGAGCGAGAGCTCTGCCGGCGCCGTTGGCGCCGACGATGGCGACGATCGCGCCCTGCTCGACCTCGAGCGGATACGCCGTCGAGCGCCCGCGCGTCGCCGTGGTAATACGTCGAGGTCCTCGACGCGTGAGCATCAGACTGCGCTTCCTCGCCGAGATAGGACGTCGATGACGGCGCGGGTCGCGCACTACCTGCCCGGCGCGTCCTTCGCGCGATCGCGGCGCCGTGGTGCAGGACGAGACATGCGCGGCGAGCGCCATCACGGCGCGCATCACGTGCTCGATCGACAGGATGGTGTCAGCCCTCGCCGCGGTTGAGTCTCGCGCAAGATCGCCGACCATGCGGTCGGCTCTCGGTCGGGCGCAGGCCCGCCATCACCTCGTCGAGCAGGAGCAGTTGCGGGTCGGTCGGCGAGCGCGCGCGCGACTTCCAAGCGCTTGCGGATCGGGCAAGCGTGAGCGAGGGAGGCCGGGCTGATCGCGCTTGTCGTAGACACCAGAGTCGACGCAGCGCTCACGTAGGCGTGCTCGCGCGTTATCGCTGCATCGTCGGCGGATGCAGGAGCGCGCCGGATGATGACGTTGTCCTCGACGGTGAGCGCCGGGAACGGCCGCACGATCTGGAACAGATGCGGTCGATGCCGCGGCGGCAGACCTCGTCGGGGCGCAGCCCTGTCGATGCTGCTCGTCCGGCGAATACTGATCTCACCGGCGTCGGGCGCGAGCACGCCGGCGATCATGTTGAACAGCGTGGCCTCGCCGGCGCCGTTCGGCCCGATCACGGCGAAGATCTCGCCGTTCAGCGACGTGCGAAGGTCACTGTCGACCGCCGACGCAGCCCGCGGAAGCGCCTGGTGACTGCGGCCGACTTGAGAGCAGCGCCGTCATTGCGCTGCCGCTCGTCAGCCGCAGCTATGCGCGCGAGCCAGGCCAGACGCCGTCCGGCATGAGCACACCGACGATGGCAGGAGCACGCCGTAGAACACCACCTGCTTGATGCCGGGCACGTCGATGCCGAGCGCGTCCAGCAGACTGCGCGGTCAGCGCCTCGCCGATGCACCGTCAGTCACGACACCGGCGCCGAGGATCGGGCCGAACAGCGTGCCGATCCCGCCGACGACCGGCGCCAGGATGATGCCGATCGAGCGGGATGATGTTGAACACCTGCTCGGGAAACAGGTTGTTGTAATAGAAGGCGATAAACACGCCGCCGAGACCGAGGTCATGGCGGACGAAATCACCACCGCCGATCATCTTCCAGCGGAAGGCATCGATGACCGACCGTGAGCGCTGCGCGGCTTCCTCGTTCTCGCGGATCGCTTAGCCAGTAGTAACCGATGCGGTCTGATTCAGAGCAGCGCGCTGACAGAGGCAAGCAGCGCAGCACGATGAGCGCAAGCAGCACGGTGTAGTAGAACATGATCGGCTGGCGCCGCGCAGATTCGCCAGAGTCCCAGGCGTATGCTGCGCGACCGGCAGAAACATCCCGGCCGAGCCGCTTGGTCCAGTCGAAGTGGTCGAAGCCGATGCGCGTGAATTCGGCGAATGCGATGGTGAGCAGCGCGAAGTAGACGCCGCGCGACGCCGAAATGGAACGGCAAGGAAGCCGATGACCACGCCGAGCGCGACGCACAGCGCATCGCAACCACAGCCCGATCCACGGGACCGATCGCCGAGCCGGTACATAGAGCGCGCGCCGCCGCTATAGCGCGCCGAGCCGCCGACATAGAGCGCATGGCCGAGCGAGAGCTGGCCGGCGAAGCCCATCATCACGTTCCACGCCTGGCCCGGTGTAGGCGAAGTAGAGGATCAGCGTCAGCGACGGTGAGCACGTAGTTGCCGGCGAACAGCGGCGACGAGAAGCCGATCAAGCGAGCCGCACAGCAGAACGCGAGCCGCTGGGCGCTAGCCCTCTGCATCATGCCGCCTCTTCCCCAGTGATGCCCTGCGGACGGAAGAGCAGCACCAGAATCGAGCATGCGCGAAGCTGAACATGCTCTTCGCCGAAGGCGCTGAACAGCAGGCCTGCCAGTCGCTTCCGAGTACGCCGATCAGCACGCCGCCGAGCAGCGCGCCGGGCATCGAGCCGAGGCCGCCGACGATGACGATGACGAAGGCGAGCAGGGTGTAGGCCGGCCCGAGCGGCGGCGTGACGTCGACCGAGCAGCACCATCGCGCAGCCAGCAGCGCGCGACGCAGACCGCAGCCGAGCCCGAAGGTGAGCGCGTAGAGCTGCTTCGACGTTCAGGCCGACCACCAGCGCGCCGTGGTGGTTGTCGGCGCAGGCGCGGATCGCTTTGCCGAGTCATGGATATGCGGAAGAAAAAGAAAAGCGGCCGCAGACGCCGCGACCGCGGCGTGCGGCGGCATACGGCCTTGTGCCGTCGCAGGATCTGCGGGCCGATCTCGAAAGACTTCGAGCTGCGTAGTCGACCTGCACGTTGCGCGCGTCGGGGCCGAACACCATCAGCAGCGCCGTTGACCATGATGATCGCCACCGCCGACCAGCAGCATGAACTGCGCAGTGCTCGGGGCGAGTGATGAACGGGTTGATCAGCGCCGCCTGCAGCGCGTAGCCGAAGGCGAAGAACGCCGCCGCGACCGGACCAGCATGACGCAGCGAAGGGATCGAGCCCGAGCGCCGCGAACAGCGTGGTCGCGGCGTACATCGCGACGGTCATCATCTCGCCGTGCGCGAAGTTGACCACGCGCACCACGCCGAAGATCACCGACAGGCCGAGCGCCATCAGGCCGTAGACAAGGCCTGTCAGCACGCCGCTGACGGCGACATTGAGATAGACCTCAATCGGCACGGATGAATCCTAGCAGGCAACAATCCGGCCGCCGACCCTGGCGACCGGAACGCAGTCGAAGCGATGCTTGTCAGCCGCGCTTGTCGTAAGGCTTTAGCGGCCATTCGGGTTTTGCATTGGCCGCCTCTTTTGGCGCCAACGTCACCAGCTTGCCGCCGCGATTCTGGACCGCGGAGCCCTTCAGTTTGTCAGTTCTGACCCTTCGCGTGTCAAACATGATCCCTGGGCCGGGGCTGACATTGTTGGTGATATTGGTCGTGCGAATGGCGTCGGCGAGTGCCTTAGGGTCGGTTTGAACCGGCGCGCCTGTAAGCATCTGCGGCGACCAACATCGCCTCGAACGTATAGACATGGTTGGTCGACATACCCACGCCGGGGTGCGCCTTCGCGAGCGCGGCTTCCAAAGCTTGGCTGAGCTTCTTGTTGGGATCGTACCAGGGCACCAGGCTCGATCGGACCATCCGAAAGCTTGCCGAGGGTCTTGAGATACTGATCCTCGTAACCATCCTGACCGATGGCCAGCACCGCCATCGGCGTCCAGCGCTGCTTGACCAGTTCGCGGCGTGACCAGGATCGCGTCGTTGAGACGGCTGACCGCGATGAACGCTTCGGCGCCGGTCGCCTTGGCCTTCGCGACCTCCACCGATAGATCGCGCGCAGTGGGGTCGTAGGCGATTTCCTGGAGAATTTGATAGGGCATGTCGAACTTTAGGGAACATGGCGCCCATGCCCTTCTGATCGACGTGCCATAGGTGTCGTTGACATGCAGCATGACCGCCGTTTTCGGCGCCGAGCCGGTGATCTGAAAATTTCCTTTGATTGAGGAAGGCGTCACGCAGGATCAATGACCCCGGTCGGGAAATTGCGGAACACGAACTTGTAGCCCTGCTCCGTGATCGGCGGAGCGGCCGCAATGTTGATGACAAGGGGAATGCCCTTTTGCTCGGCCACCTGCGCAATTGCTGAGGTCTGTCCGGAGTCGAATGCGCCGACGAGCAGCTGCGCCCCCTCGCTGATCAGCTTCGGCCCGCGAACGCGCAACATCCACGCATTCGTTTCCGTATCCGCATTCATGATCTGAAGCGACGGCAGGCCGAGATCCTTCAGAATGCCCGCTGAAATATCGACACCACGCTGGCAGTCTTGCCCGATGCTGGCCTGATAACCTGAACGCGGCAGCAGCACGCCGACCTTGAGAGCGGCGCCTTGCGCGCGAACGATGTTAAATGGCGCGGTCCCTGCAACGAATGCCGCGTTGCCCCGAGCCCCGCGCCGCTGAAGGTTCGGCGGGTCAAAGCCGCCTTCGACTGAGATTTCTTCTTCATCGGATGTCCTCCCTGGCCGAGCATGCGGCCTTTGTTCCGGATGATGCCGGATTTTTCCAGTCTTCACAAGATCGAGCCCCGGCCGCAGCGACCTTCGCGCGGGCCGTGCGCCTATTCCCCGATATTCACCTGGCCATATTGTTGACTAGGACAACAAATTTCGTCAACACGCATTGGCGGATTACAGGGACAACGCGACCCCAAGGCTACTCTATGTCTGGCGCCAAACACGCGACCAAACGGGCCATGACGCTGCGCAAAACGCCGCAGAAGCGTACAAGCGCGCCCGTTATCGACCTCGGCGTTCTCAATGAACGGCTCGGTTATTTTATCCGCCGGGCGCAGCTTTGGGCGTTTCAGGACTTCATCCGCCGGCTGTCATCGCTCGACATCAGTCCGGCCGAATTCTCCGGTCCTGGTGGTCATCAGCGCCAATACGGGGCTGTCCCAGGCGGAGCTGGCGACAACTTTGGGCATTGAGCGTGTGCGCGGCTGGTGCGCCTGTTGCACCGCCTGGAAAGGCGCGGCCTGACACAGCGGTTGCCGTCATCTGCCGACGGCCGTCGTCATGCGCGCTACGGCTTACGGCGGACGGCCAAAAGATTCTGGCGCGCGCCAAAGTGCCTGGCCGCGCAACACGAGATCCGCACTGAAAGAAAGGCTCGGCGCCGAACGCCACCGGTTGTTGGCTTAAATCGTTACGGGCGTTCTAGGCGTTTACCCGCCAAATAGTCGTTCAACCGCCATCGCTATGCGGAACAGGCGATTGTCCTGACCATTGCGGGCAACCAGCATCGACCGGCCGGAAGGCCAGCCTTCGCGCTGGGATCGGCACCGAGATGGCGCAGAGATCAAAGAAATTCACAATAAGCGTATTGCGCAGCAACATCGCATTTTTGCGCGCAAATTCATCGGTCGGCGTCACCTCCTGGATCGTCGGCGCCACAATCGGGGTGGTCGGCAATGCCAGAATGTCGAGGTCGACCAGCTAGCTGCGCATCCATCAGCCGGATAAGCCGCGCGCGCTGCCGCACCATATCGATGTAGTCCGCAGCACTGATGTTGCGCGACCGCTCGAGCCGCACCCGTGATATTCGGATCAATGTCGTCGGCGCGGCGGGACATCAACTCGCGTGAACCGCGAATGCCTCCGCCAGCAGCACGCCGCCCTTGCTTGTTGACGTCAGCCATATCAGCAAGCAATGCGAGTTTTTCTTCAGACAGACGCGCACCGGCTTTGCGCAATCTGATCGACCGCCCCTGCGAAACGCTTCGACACGGTCTCGTCGAGATCTCTCCAGCGGAGTCCCCTGCACGATGCCGATGCGAAGGCTCGGCCAGCTGCGCGAGCTCGAGCTGCGCGAAATCTTCAGCCGCCCATGACGGCATCGGCCTTGGCACAGGCTTCCACCGTGCGCGCAATGGGGCCGATTGAATCGATGCTGTATGACAGGAGGGAAAGCGCCGTCGGTCGGGATGCGCTGCCGGCTCGGCTTGTAGCCGACGATGCCGCAGATCGCGGCGGGGATCCGGCATGAGCTGCCGGTGTCCGAGCCAATGGCAATCTCGCACATACCATCAGCGGCCGAAACCACCGCACCTGACGATGAGCCGCCAGGAACGCGCTTGCGGTCGGCCGGATTGCCCGGCGTCCCGAAATGCGGATTGGCGCCGATGCCGGTGTAGGCAAATTCGCTCATGTTCGTTTTGGCAACGATGATCGCGCCTGCCGGCGCGCAGCCTGCGCACGACCGGCGCATCGGCGGTGGCTGGTTTTCGTTCCTCTGCGAAAACTCCTCGACCCTGCGCGCGTAACTTCGCCGGCGACGTCGAAAAGATCCTTGATGCTCACGATCGTGCCGTCCACCGGGCCGAGCGAGATTCCGGACTTCGCACGCGCATCGGCGGCATCGGCCGCGGCCTTCGCCTGCTCACGATAGACTGTGAGGCAGGTCCGTGCCCCTTCCCCTTTGGATCATCGATGCGGGCAAGCGCGGCCTCAAGCCGTTCGCGTGCGGTATTCCGTGCCATGAGGGATTGCCTCTGCTGATCGGTACCGGGGGCAACTGTCGGGCCATTTTCATCGTCCCGTCCAGCCCACCGCTCAACCATCGGCCTCTGTTCAGCCGGGGCACACCCGTGCAATCAGTGTGACCGGAAACGGATCGAGAGAGGCCACCATGACCGCCAAGGGCAAGCACTCACAGCCGGGCAAAGGCAATATCTACGCCAAGGCCAACGAGGTCATCGTGAAGATCACGGGCAATGATACCGCTCAAACTTTCGAGGTGGTCGAGGAGAACTGCAAACCCGGCTTTCAGTCGCGCGCGCACTATCACATCAAGGCCTACGAGACGTTCTACCTGTTCGAGGGCAGCGCAGATTTTCAGGTTGGCGATGAGTTGTTCCACGCAACGAAAGGATCCTGCGTGCACATCCCGCCCGGCGTTCCACATCAGGTGACATCGAAAGAAGGCGTGCGCATGTTGATGATCTACAGTCCGGCCGGTACTGAGGGAATGTTCGCGGACATGCACGCGCTCACGCAGGATCAGCTGATGAACGCGGAGTTCACCAAACAACTCGCGCTCAAGCATACGACACGGCTCATGATCGAGCAAAGCAAGGATGGCCGCGGCAAAGGTACGATTCTGGGGTGACAAGCCCGATCACATTTAATCCACAGAATTATCAACAGCGATTCTGGGCCTTGCCTTGCGCCGCATGTCGGCGGTACGCTTCCCCACAGGTCGCCCATCTTCGGCTCTGCCGGACACGGATGGCCGCCATGACCGGACTGGACATGGGACGTGGGTGCTGCTTGCAGTATTCGTGGCTCATGACTACCGGCCCTGGCTCTCAGTAACTGGTACCTTCGCTGCGGGTTTCGGCCTGCGCGCCAGGAATGGATCCGAGAGCTTGTGACGGGCGGACGACGGTCTGCCCGTTATGGCTTTTAGAGGCCCGTTCGCGAGTGCCCTTCCCGGTTACAGGCTCGCGCCGTCGTAATTTTTACCTTGAACTGTTCGGCGTCGACGTCATCCAGACAGCGCACATTGAGCATCACCATGTCCCTGCCGCCCGGGCCCTTACCATAGGCGTAAGATCTCGATACCGCACGTCTTGCAGAATGGATGATGAATCGCACGCTTGTTGAACTGATATTCCGTCATCTCATTCTCGCCTGAGAGCAGCTTGAAGTCCGACATCGCGACGGCGGACAGCAACCCGCCTGACCTTGCGACACCGCGAGCAGTTGCACATGATCACTTCTCCGATGTCGGCTTGCGCCTCGTAGCGGACCTTTCCGCACCGGCAGCCGCCGGCGTAGGTCTTTTTCATCGCTCACTCCTTTGCCGACTGTCAGTTGTCATCAAAGTTCGTCAAAATTCAGCCGCCGCGAAACCAATTTCTGCTGCTCGCAACTATGACATGAGGAGCTCCAGGCAGGGCCGGTTCGCTTCCTCGCCGAACGGCGCGCGTGTCGATCGTCCCGGATGGCGGCGCGGCTTTCCGCCCCTCTTCTAGCAATCGATAGAGCTCAGCAACGGCTTTCGGATTTGAGCGGACAAGCTCGTCAGTCACCACGACCATGTGGTTGACGGGAACAAGGGCGTGCTTGCCGTACCAGCTGCGCGCGGCCGCCTCCGGATCAGGAATGACACTTTGCAGCCGTGGATCCCTGGGCAGCGCGGCGCCATAGACCGCCGCGTCCAGTTCACCGGCAATCAGCATTTCGGATGATGTCCCTGCTCTTTACGGGCGCGGATGACGCCGGCCGGTTCGGCGGCTTCGGCGACATGCCCGTCCTCCGAACGTCACCCATTGCACACCGCTGAGATCGACGCCGTAGTCGTTTTCGAGGATGCCGCGAATCCAAACGCCCGTGGTCTGGCTGTACGAACGCACGCCGATGCGCTTGCCCGTAAGATCGGCCGGCGCCAGCTTTCCCTGCTCTGCATTGAACAACATGGTGCCATGCTGAAAACGCGCGAGCATCGCAGCCGGCAGCAATGTGAGCCCCTTGTTGTGATCTTTCGCCTGGAATACGTCACGAGCGCCATCTCGCTGGCATCGAAGGCGTGCTCGCGGACCATCGGTTTGAAGGCTTTGGTACAGGGGCTCGACCTCGACAAATTCGAGTTTCATCCAGGGCGATGTGATCGCGCCACGCTTGAGCGGCAGCGTATGCGGATAGTCGCCGAGCGCGACGCGCAATGTTGTGCCGCCATTTGCCATTGTGAGATGCCTCCGCTTGAACCGCTACCGACGGCTTGACCGCCCGCCACTCAACCTAGTTTAACAAGCCGATACGTAAAAGGAGTGGTGGCATGGCGGATCAGAAGACCGGGCTTGTCGTGACGGCTCATCCTGGTGATTTCGTTTGGCGCGCCGGCGGAGCGATCGCCTTGCATGCCAAGCGCGGATACCGGGTCAAAATCGTCTGCATGTCATACGGCGAACGAGGGAAAGCCAGTTTGCCTGGAAAGAACCGGGCGCCACGTTGGAAAAGTAAAAGCCGGCCGCAAAGACGAGGCCGAACGCGCCGCAAGCCTGCTCGGCGCCGAGATCGAGATTCTTCGACTGCGGCGACTATCCGCTGAAGCTAAACGAAAGCCATTTCGATCGCATGGTCGACATCTATCGCGAGTTCAACCCGTCTTTGTGCTGACGCACGCGCTCGAGGATCCTTACAATTTCGACCACCCCAACGCAGCTCTTTTCGCGCAGGAAACGCGCGTTGTCGCCCAGGCGATGGGTCACAAACCCGACGCCAAGTATAAATATGCGGCCCCGCCGGTGTTCCTGTTCGAGCCGCACCAGCCGGAAATGTGCAACTACAAGCCCAATCCTCATTCTGAAAATCGACGAAGTCTGGGAGCAGAAGTACAAGGCATTCCAGATCCTCGCCGCCGCACAGCACTTGTGGGGCTATTATGAGCGGGTCGCCCTCAACCGGGGCATCCAGGGCAGCCGTAACACCGGCGTTCCGATGACCTATGGCGAGCGCGCATATCAGCGACTGTTCCCGACCGTTGAGGAGATCTTGAAATGAAGCCCATCGTTGTCCGCAACATCGAACGCGCCGACAGCAACGCAATCGGAACGCTCGGCGCGGTCGGCGTCTCCACAGCGCACGAAGCTCTCGGACGATCGGGTTTGATGAAGCCCCATATGCGGCCGATCTGGGCCGGGGCACAGATTGCGGGCCCTGCGGTCACCGTGCTGGCACAGCCAGGTGACAACTGGATGATCCACGTCGCGGTCGAGCAGTGCCAGAAAGGCGATGTCCTGGTTGTCGGCTGCACGGCGGACAATTCCGACGGAATGTTCGGAGAATTGCTCGCGACACGCATTGCGTGCGCGTGGCGTCGCCGGACTTGTTATTGATGCCGGCTGCCGCGACGTCCGGCCGATCTCGGAAATGCGCTTTCCGGTCTGGTCGAAGGCCATTTCGGCCAAAGGCACGGTGAAATCCACGCTTAGTGCGGTCAAGCGTCCAGGTGGTTTGCGCCGGCGTCAACGTTGAGCCTGGTGATGTCGTGGTTGCGGACGACGATGGTGTGGTCGTGATTCCGAAGAAAGTTGCTGTCGATACCCGCGCAGAAGGCGCAGGAAGCGCAAGGACGACGAAGACGGAAAACGCAAGCAGCTCGAGGGCAGGCACGCTTAGTCTCGACATGTACAAGATGCGCGAGCCGCTTGCGAAAGCCGGTCTGGTCTACATTGACCGTCCAGAGGACAATTGACGGCGGTCATGCACAATGCCGTGTTAACGTCCGTGGCCGTCGCGAAAACTTTTTAGAAAAGCCATCATCCATTTGGTCGTCCGAGTACCGTTGCAAAATATTCGGTTCTCGGCGTCGTTACAATTTTTCTGCGTGTGACGACTCACGCTTGTCTGCAAGCGGTCCGGATTTTTGAAAATTGCCTGCGCATGGTCGAAGATGCCCTTAACGGGGCGCCGCTTTAGCCCTGGTGGATAACGACCAGTAGCGAGCGTGCTTCCGCACGAGGGCATTACTGGACGTATCGGTCGCCCTTAAAGTACACGGCATCGCAATTTCCATTGAAATCCGCATCAAAGCCAGCGCACCCCGCGATTGGCACGCGCGAACCGCAACGGGAATTTCGATAACTATTTTAAACAAATTCCCCGGTATCAACGAAGCTTCTTCTTAACGGGCCGCCGGTAAGGTCCTGCCATCATCCACCCAGATGATAACTGCGTACTCGAGTTCCAGCTAGCATGGAGGATGCGTGATGTCTAAGGTTGTTGCGTTTATGAAGGACGAGTCCGGCGCGACCCGCGATCGAATATGGTCTCATTGCCGCCGGCATTTCGGTCGTGATTATCGCTACCGTGAATGCGATCGGTTCGAGCCTCAACAGCAAGTTCCAGTACATCTCTGACCAGCCGGCAGTAATCTCAGCGGTTGGCTGATTTGATTGAAGCCGCCGGCGACGGCGGGCTTCTTTCTTTTTGCCGGACGTTTGGCGGGCGACGACCTGCCCGTGGCATGAGCGATTACGGGCCAGGGCGAAATCTCCGCGCGGCCATCGTCCCGAGAACAAGCGAACGCGACCAGAACCACACCCTGAGTGACCGAGAACGGAGGCTCGGATTGGGTCGGTGCCAGTTTTTGCAACGCCGGCACCTTCTGGAAGCGACTGCACTGATCAGAACAAAAACGTTGAAACAGAGCGCCGCCAGCGCAGTCGTGACGTAGATCCATCGCCACGCCCCGCTCAGGTGCTTCACGTAGAGCGCCATGAGCGCGATCGCCAATATCACGATTGATATCACACCAACGACGATGGCCGGCGTGAGGCCGTTTATCGGAAACATGAACCCGGTCACGCCTGTAAGAACGGTGGTGGTGGCAAGAAACAATGCTGTCACAGCCAGGCAGCCTGCGGGCGCGAAGCAGCTCCCAAACAGCACAATGAGACCGCTGACAATCCCGATCAGGCTGATAGCGACGTGAAGAATAGTGAAGTTCTCAATCGACAGCCCGGCGATCATCGGACACCTCCGCCCCAGGGCGTGCAGCTATCTCTCGCACTATTGTCCCGTACGGACACGACGGTGTGCAATACGACGAACGATGAGAGGCACTAGCGGTTGGCGGCGCTCCAGGAGCGATGATGCGGCGGCTGACCCATTTCAGCAACGTGGTCAACGCGAAACGCCCAGGACCATCAAAACGATCACGGGCACGAACGTCTTATCCATCGCGAAAACATTCGCGTATTTCGTGATCATCGCGAATCCCAGGCCGGAAATCGTGCCGTGTAGAATTCTGCGATGATCATGCCGATCAGATCCGCGCCCAATGGCAAGGCGCAGGCCCGCGATGATGTAGGGCACCGCAAACGGCAGCAGCACGTCCTGCCACATTCTCCATTCGCTTGAGCGAAAAGATTGCGCGACTTCGATCATTCCCTTGTCGCATTCGCGCTACGCCCTGATAGGTGCTGATTCAGGATCGGAATACCGCGAACAGGAAGACAACGATGATCTTCGCCTTCAGGTAAATCCCGAACCACAGGACGAGCAGCGGGACAACCGCAACCAGCGGCGTCGCGTAAAGAGCATTGATCGGCAGGTCGAGCGCCCAGTCGAGCCAGCGAATTCGCGCCATCGCAACGCCAAGCGGGATGCCGACGACGATGGCGGTAACGAGGCCGTAGGAACATGACCTCCAGGCTTTGCGCCAGAAAGTACGGCTACTTCACCGGAGACGGTCGTTTCGTAGAAGGCGATTGCGATCTTGCTCGGCGAGGTGAAAGTGATTGGGGCTGATAAAGGGTGCTGATGATTTCCCAGACGATCAGGATGGCGACGACAAAGCGCGTAGCGGTAGGAGCTGAGGCGTGTTCCCACCAAGGTTTTTGACCACAACCGGCGCCTGCGTGCCGGCGATTGCGCCGGTGTCGACCTGCTGGGCAACTGAGTCATTGTCATCCTCTTCATCGCGCCATCCGGCGCGGATTTATCGTGGCGGGCGCCGCGCCAGGGGCGTCGCCCGCCATTACATGGTGACCCGTCTATTTCAGAACGCCGCGGTCGGGCAGACCGGCCCTTTCCACTCGCCAAGCTGCTCAGTGGCTTTTTGGCGAACGTAGTGTCGACCACGTCGCGTCGTATGTCGGCGTCTTGCCTCTCTTTGATGTTGCCGACCTTGGTCATCAACTCGGCGGTGAAGTTCACGCGCTCGGGACTCAAGCCGCTATTGGCATCCTCAGATGCACTGCTGGACCAGGAAGTCGAAGCTTTCGGCCAGAATCTTTCCGGGTAGCCGGTCTGCTTGACGAGAATCGGGATGATCTTGGCCCGTTCCGAGTACATGATCTGGAGTGGCTCTCTCGATATTGGCGCCGACAACCTTCTGAACGACGTCCGGATGATCTTTGTGATCGTCTTTTCAGTCGCCGACAGGAATGTATAGAGCGTCTTCGGCTGCAGCTCCCACATGCGCGCGATGGCGTGCAGGTCCGGCACCTTGGTCTTGGCGAATATTTCCTGCTCGAGCGTGCAAGATTGCAGTATCGACCTGGCTGGCGACGAGCGCCGGAACATCCTCGCTCGCGATCGTGACGGAAGTTTACTTCTCGGATCGATCTTTGCGGCACGCAGCACGCTGCGCTGAGGAGGTCGGCGAAGCCACCCGGTTCCCTGGATGCCGATGCGCTTGCCCTTGAGATCGGCCATCGTCTTGATCTGCGCTGCGCACCACCATCGAGGCCTCACAATTTGGGCGCTAGGCAGTGTGGCAGATAGCGCTTTCGCCGTCGCACCATTTGGAGCGGCCGATGATCGCCGGCGCACCGGGCGTGAGCCCGAACTCGATATCTGCCTGCAAGCAGGGCGCGATAGACCTTCACGCCGTCGCCAGGGACACGATATCGACATCCAGGCCCGCGCTTGTACTGAGTGCCGAGCTTCCTGGCGGACGATCGCCGGCATAGTGAACGATATTCGGCGGCGATGTCGTGGTATGCCGATGGTGATCTTGGTTTGCGCCTGTGCAGCGGCCAGGCATTGCGATCGATCAGCAGCTGGCCAGCACCGCCAGCGACGATTTGAAGTCTTGCATCTTTGCTCCTCCCTGGATTTTTTGTTGTCTGCGCGCAAATGGCTCGTGAATGCAGTGATTTTGCCCCATTGTCTGTGCAAAACAACGAAGCCTGGCCCGTTCGTCCCGCCTGACCGCGCAACCTTTGACCGGGACAGCTAATGCAAGGGTTAAGGCACTTACCGGAACAGTGACCGGCGGCCATTATGGCGCAATTCGTCAGCGAGTACGGTAAAACCACCGAGCCGCCCCTAATCCGACGGCCGGCTGGATGCGCCCGCCTTCCACCGCAACCACGAGCCGATCTGGTCGGCTATCGGCGGCTTCTCTCGCGGGGCAAAGCGGCGACCTTCTGGAAATCGGCAGCGGCACCGGCCAGCACGCCGCCGCATTTAGCTCCGCGTGCACCGGAATCACGTGGTGGCCCAGCGACATCTATGACTTCCACCTCAGAGAGCATCGCCGCATGGCGCACATATTCGGGCGTCGCAAACCTGCGTCCGCCCCAGCGCATCGATCTCGAGCGATCCTGATTGGAGTTGGACCGGCGACGCCGACCGCGATGCGCTGCTTACGGCATGCAAGCTGCGTCAACGTCCTGCACATCTCAGCCCTGGCGCGTGTCAAAGAATCTGTTTGCAGGAGCAGAGCCGATTCCTGCGAAAGCATGGCCGCCTGTTTGTTGTACGGTCCATTCCGGCGCGATGGCGTGGCATACATCCCCAAGCAACGCGGCATTCGATGCCAGCCTGCGGGCGGAGAATCCCAGAATGGGGTGTGCGCGACGTGTTGGACCTGAATGGACTCGCCAAATCTGCCGGCTCGACGGAGGCAGAGATTTCACCGATGCCGGCCAATAACCTGGTGCTGGCCTTCGCGCGAGCGCTTGGGCAGAATTGAGTTTAGCGACGGCAACACAAGAAGACCTCAACCATAGGCAGCCTGAACCGATCCACGACATTGCACATCTCGGCCATGTCCGAGCTTGCTGACGCTCGAAGTTCGAAGAGAGCCGCCGGTTCTTCACTGAAATCATGGGGATGACGCAAAGCGGAGAAAAAGATGGCAGCGTCTACCTGCGCGGCTGGGACGACTATGAGCGCTATTCGCTCAAGCTAACGGACGTCGAAGACGTCCGGTCTCGGCCATGCCGCCTTCCGTACCCGCTCACCGCAGGCGCTCGAACGACGCGCTGCTGCGCTCAAGGGCTCGGGCTTTGACATCGGATGGAACGGATGGGGATCTCGGCCACGGCAAGAGCGTTTGTCTTTAAGGATCCCGACGGCCACAGATTCGAGATCTACTACGAGACCGAATGGTACGATCGCACCGCGCCGAGTTGCGGCCCGCGCCTCAAGAATCAGGCGCAGAAGTTTCCTGCTCGCGGGATCAACGTGCGGCGCATCGATCATTTCAACGGCCTGGCTGTGGACATTAAGGCCAACCGCGAATTCTTTCAGAACTATCTCGGCTTCATGCTGACCGAGCAGATCGTTCTCGACGACGGCACCGAAGCCGGCATGTGGATGACCGCGACGAACAAAAGCTACGACTTTGCCTATACACGCGACCACACCGGCACGAAAGGACGCCTGCACCACGTCACGTTCGCGCTGGATGCGCGCGAGGATGTGCTGCGTGCTGCCGACGTCTTCCTCGAAAACGGTGTCTACATCGAAACCGGGCCGCACAAGCATGCAATCCAGCAGACCTTTTTCCTGTACGTGTATGAACCGGGCGGCAACCGGGTCGAAGTGCTCATGCGCAGGCGCGCGGCTCGTGCTTGCGCTCGACTGGAAGCCGATCACCTGGACCGAAGCGGAACGGAAGAAAGGGTCAGGCCTGGGGCCTGCAGACGATCAAATCGTTCCACACCAAGGGCACGCCACCCGTCCCCGGCGTTCCGGACTCCTGAGTGAGCTTGCGTCATGAATCGCCGCAACACGCCCGCGAATTTCCTTTATCGGTTTCGGCGAAGCAGGCCAGGCCATTGCCTCCGGCCTCAAGGACGCCGGCGATTGAGCGCATCGCGGCCTGGGACATCCTGTTTCCGGAACAGGCCGGCGCACCGTCTCAAAGCCGGCCGGCGAAGCGATCGGGGTGCGTGATGGCCGCTGTCGGCCGCCGACGCCGTGCGCGAGACGGACATTGATCATCTCTGCCGTCACAGCCGCATCGAGCGTGGATGCGGCGCGATCGGTCGCCCCGCACCTGAACAACAACCCGTACTATCTCGATATCAATTCGGTGTCGCCCGCCCGCAAGCAGGAGACCGCCAGGCTCCTGGGCGAGGCGGGCCCGCTACGTCGACGTTGCGGTGGTTGCCGCCGATTCACCCGGCCCGGCACCGGACGCCGCTGCTCATCGCCGGCCCGCATGCGGAGGAAGTCTCGCCGCTTGTTGCATGAGCTCGAGATGCACGCTGTCGGTGGTTGGCCCTGAAACCGGCTCTGGCGGCGGCCATCAAGATGATCCGCAGCGTGATGATCAAGGGCATCGAGGCTCTGACGCTGGAATGCTTCCTGCAGCCGCGCGTGCCGGCGTTGTTGGACGAAGTGACGGCGTCCCTGAAGAACAACTATCCGACGCTCGATTGGGGACAAGATCGCGGACTACAACCTCGAGCGCATGGCGAGCCACGGCGACCGCCGGGCCGCCGAAATGGAGCAGGTCCGCCGCGACCCTGCGCGGAGCTCGGCCTCGACCCGCTCATGGTGCAACTCGACCGTCGCGCGCCAGCGTGAAATGGGCGCGATCGGCAAGCAGGAAACGGTACGCGCCGCCTTGAAATCGGGCCGCGCCGCAATCCTTGGCGCCGATAAGCGCGGCGGCCAAAGACAAGCATTGACTCCTACGTCCATATGAATGCACGCGTTCAGGTTTGGGGCGGCCGCCTCAGCAGCAAATTTCTTGTCATCTATCGTGTGTCACCTTCTACTATGTTTCGTCCAAAAACTGGTGGGAGGAATGCCATGAAGACTCAAGATCTTGCATATGCCACGTTCGTTGGAGCGGCTGCCGTCGCTTATCGTGATCGGCTCGGCCGTGCCCAGCGAGGCCGCGAAAAAGAAGGCGGCAGCCGCGCCGCCTCCGCCGCACCCGGCAGGTTGCGTGTGCGCCGGAGGACCTGCTCCGGTGTGCGCAACCAAGGGCGACATGAACTTCACCTATCTCAACGCCTGCTGGGCCGCGAAAGACGGCGCGAAAGCTGCCAAGCCGGGTGCATGCAAAGAAGGCCAAGACGGCCGGCGGCAAGAAAAAGTCAAAGAAGAAGAAGGCGTAATACATTGTACCAGTCTAGACGGCACGGGCCGCTGCTCAAGCAGCGGCCCGTTCGTTCATTTCGCGCCATAAATTTTATTTTTGCGCGGCGGAATCTGCAGCAATTCCGCAATTTGTTCACTTAGTCAGCGGCTTTTCCAGGAATTTCAGCTTCACCGCGTCGTCGATCGCGCCGTCGAGATCGGCAAATTTGTCGGTCTGCATTGCTTCCTTCGGATGGAATCTGGCCATCGGATCTTTCAAGAGGTCGACGGGCCGATTGATCTTGACCGAATACATTTCGACGGCCTTCGGATCGGAATACATCCAGTCAACCGCCTCGCGGTACGCATCCACGAAGCGCATGATCGCGTCACGCTTGGTGTTCAGCGCATTCAGCATTGACAATCAGCGCCCGGACGGTCTGACCCCTCAGCGACGGCACATCGCTGCCACGCGCCATGATACGGATCTTCCCTTCCTTGATTTCCTGAAGACCGAACGGCGGCGCCGACCAGCCGATGTCGACCTGACCGGACATGACGCGCCGTAAGCGTGCGCGGGCGGACCACCGGTCGCCGTCGGCTTCGGCCTTCGCGCCAAGCTCGCTGACAAATGCAACAACGACGTTGTTCGAGCTTGACCCGCTGGTCGAGTACGCAATCGTCGTTATCGGCAGTGGCGTCCTTCAGGCTCTGGATTTTCGAATCCGCCTTCACGTACCAGTAAGATATCACCGGTGCCGGTGAACATCGGCGCCAGGATGCGCACCGGCGCGCCCTTCGAGAATGCACGCATCACGCCGGCGACGCCGACGCCGGCGCCGATATCGGCGGAGCCCGAGATCACCGCCTGGATGGTCTCGCCAGCTCCCTGCGTGCCGACATTCTCGAGCACTAGGCCATGCTTCTTGAAGATCCCGGCATCCTGACCGAGCGTGGGCGCCTGATTTTCCCAGTTGTTGATCTGGCCGATAGCCACCCTCAGCTGATCCTCCCGCCGAAGCTGACCCAGCCGCGAGCGCGACGGCAATTCCGAGCGCACCGGCGAATGTTGCAAAGGCTTCTCATGCGTTTCCTCCCTGGATGCTTTTATTTCAGCGGCCCCATCATGGGCGGCATTCAACACCGGCTTCTGGCCGCAGAAAGCCGCAATGTCAGCGCGCGCTTCTTACGTGGCTTCGCTTTAGGCGCCGACTTTTCGGCGGGGCGCAGCCCGGCGCTTTTGCGCTCCGATTTACGCTCTGGCAGCAGCCCCACAAGCCGCCGGCCTTGGCGACCCGCATCGACCAGTATTCCCACGAGCGCGTGAGGCCGGTGTGTCTTGGAGCTGATCTGTCCCGCCAGCATCGTCTCGCCAGGTGAAAGCGTGGCGATGTCGGTCCCGATGGTCATCGCCCGCACCTGATACTCGGCATTGCGGGCCGAAAACACCGAGCGAAAAACACAATCGCGCACGCTGGTGCCGGCCACCGTGACGCCGTGGCGCATCATCAGCACCATCCATCGCTTGCCGAGCGCACGCGCCAGCGAAGCGCCCTCCTCCGGCTTGATCACCAGCATGTTGGTGTCGCCGAATTCATCCCGCTGATCCCAAGAACGGCGGCGCTGAATACCGCCAACCGCGCCGAGATGGAAAATCGGCATGTAGTCGGTGCCGGTCGCGAGCAGCGGCATGAAGTGCCGGACAATGATGGTGACACACCGAGTTCACTTCCGGCCGCGCCTTGTAGATTTCTGCCGTGGATCACCCGCTCGGAATACTGCCCGACGCCCGGATCGCGCACCGGCTGCGAGTCTGAGGTCATATTCAATGAAGTCGTCCGGCCGTCACCAGTTGGGGCGCTCGCGAACGCGACAGCAGATAGAGCTTTGGATTGTCCGGATGCCGCATGCTGACGTGGCCGAAGGCATCGATGCACGCCCTCGTTCGCGACGATGCGGTTGGCGAGCGCGAGCTCGCGGCGGGCTTCGAGAAGCGTGTTCGACCACTGGCGTTTCCTCTTGTAAAGTGCAGAAAGCGTGACGTCCCGCATTATAGGACATCATCGACGTCGGGCCAGCGCGGACGGTGCTTGACAGATCGCGGCCGGTGGGGACGCTTCGCTGCCATCATGGCGCCTGCAGCACAGATCGTCATCGACCGCGTCAATCATCTCTACCGCCCGCCCCGCGGACGCGGAAGTGCTGGCGCTCGACCAGGTTTCGCTCCGAGGTCGCCAACCGCGAGTTCGTCGCGCTTGCTCGGGCCATCTGGCTGCGGCAAGTCGACGCTGCTCTACCTCGATCGGCGGCTTTTTGCCGGTCGGAAACTGGCGCCATTCTGATCGACGGCAAGAATGTCGCCGGGCCGGGCCCGGACCGCGGCATCGTGTTCCAGCACTTTGCGCTGTTCCCATGGAAGACCGTGCGCGGAAATCATTCTGTTACGGACTCGAACGGCAAGGCATGCCGAAGGAAGAGCGCGAGAAGCGCGCCGTGGACTTCATCGAACTGGTCGGGCTCTCCGGCTTCGAGGACAGCTACCCTTCGCAACTGTCCGGGCGGCATGAAACAACGCACCGCCATCGCGCGCACGCTCGCCTTCGACCCGCAAGATCCTGCTGATGGACGAACCGTTCGGCGCGCTCGACGCGCAGACCCGCGGTTTGATGCAGAGCGAGCTGCTGCGCATCTGGCAGCGCACGCCGAAGACCGTGATCTTTCGTCACCCATGACGTGCAGGGAGGCGGTCTACCTTCGCCGACCGGGTCGCGGTGATGTCGGCGCGGCCCGGCCGCATCAAGACAATCGTCGACACCAAGTTCGACAAGAACGATCCCGATATCTTCAAGAACAAGTTCTTCGTCGAGAAGGTCGACGAGACCTGGAACCTGGTGAAGGAAGAGGCCATCAAGGCGCAGGGCAACGAGCATGGTCGCGACGGCATGAATCCATGAAACAGTCGTTGATCCGCTATCTTCCGCTTCTCCTGCTTGCCGCTCGCCTGGGAGGCTGGCGGCGCGGCTCGAGCTCGTGTCGACGCACCGCGCCTTCCACCCTCTGTCCGACGTGATCGCCGCCGGGATCGACGATGGTCAAGGACGGCGAACTCGTCAGCAATGGCGCGTCGTCGCTCTATCACCGGCGCCGGTGTGGGACTGGCGCTATCGGTCATCGGCGGCACCGTCATCGGCATCAGCATGGCCTGGTGGAAGCCGGTCAACGTGCTGGTTGCACCGCTCGTCGAAGTTTTCTATCCGCTGCCGAAGTCCGCGCTCATCCCGGTCACCGTCATCTGGCTCGGATTTGGCGATGGATCTAAAATCTTGCTGATCTTCCTCGGCTGCATGCTGCCGCAGTGACGATCGGCGCTTTCAGCGGGGCGCGGTCGAGCGAACAAGGCGCTGGTCTGGTCGGCGCGAAGCATGGGCGCGAGCCGGCTGCGTATGCTGTGGGACGTCGTCGTGCCGAGCGCGATGCCGGAGCTGCTCAATGGCATTCGCACCGCGCTCGCGCTGTCCTTCATCTTGCTGGTGTCGTCCGGAATTGATCGTCGCGCAGAAGAGGCTTCGGCCATCTGATCGGCTTCTCTTGGCGCCAACGGCAGTCGTACGACGCAATGTATGCGGTCGTGCTCACTGTGGCCTTTCTTGGATTCGCGGCCGATCGGCTTTATTTACTGATAACGAAACGGACGCTGGCATGGCGCGACTAGTCCCAGCGACACTGGGTGCGGTGCCGGATGGCCTGCCGGAGAGGACCGCACGGTTCGCTTGCCGGTCTGCTGTGGGGTTTTGCTCACATCTTTTTCGATCTTTTGCACTCGCCGCTGCGGAAATCGTCGCGCGTAGCGGCAGCGTCACGCCGTTCCAGCTGCCGGCGTTAGGCGACAGTGCTCGAACGCATCTGGAGCGATGCAGCCTATGGGCGATCTCTGCGATCAACACTGGCCTCACGCTTTATCGCGCGCTGGTGGCCTTCGCGATCTGCCGCGGTTCTTGGCGGCCTCGATCGGGATGGCGATGTCGCGCAACGTTATCGCCAACTGGTTTTTCGATCCGATCGTCTCTGTCGGCTTTCCCATGCCGAAGATCGCATTCCTGCCGGTCGTCATTCTTTGGCTCGGCGTCTGCTGACGTTTCAAGATCACCATCATCGTCATCGACGCCATCTTTCCGGTCGTTGCGGCGACCGTCATCGCCATCCAGGGCGTCGAACGCGAGTTGATCTGGTCGGCGAGGAATATGGGAGCGAGCAACCGAGAGCTTCTCTATCAGATCATTCTGCCGGCGGCGTCGCCGCAGATCATGACCGGACTGCAGGTCGCATTGCCGCTGTCGCTGATCGTCGCAGTGGTTGCCGAGATGCTGATGGGCGGCTACGGCCTCGGCGGGGCAATGATAACGGCTTCGCGTTTCGCCAATTCCCCTGAGCGTTTTTGCCGGGATCGTCGAAATCGCGGTCGTCGGCTACGTGCTGGTCAAGGCCATGAGCGCTGATCCGCCGCCGGGTGCTGATCTGGCATCAGGAAGCACACGCGCCCAGCACCGCCTGAGTGTACCGGATGGCGGGGCGTTTGCCGCGCCGGCAGGCTTGCCAAAAACAGTTGGACGCCCGACAATCTTCCGATCTTCCGCAAAGAGAAGCTTGCCGCTGGAGCGCAAGCCCGGCAGGAAACCTGGGAGGAAAATATGCGCCTTTTGAAACTCGCGCTGGCCGGCGTGTGTGCGCGCTCGGCCTTGCCGCGGCACCGCCAATAGCGCAGAGCCGGTGAAAATTCGCATGTCATGGGTGGCGCCCGTCTCGAATTGGGCGTCGATCGTTTTGGAAAGAAGGATCTGGCGAAACATCTGGGCAAATCCTACACGATTGAATCCACGCGCTATCGGGGCACGCCTCAGATGATTACGCGGCGATTGCCAATAACGAGCTGGAGGTTTCGAACCTCGCGCATTCGTCGCTCGCGATTGCAATCGAAAACGCCGGGCTCGGATGATATTCCGCGTCATCGCCGACGAGTTCCAGGACGGCGTGCCCGGCTACTACAGCACCCAGTACTACGTGCGCAGGACAGCGGTATCAGCAAGGTCGAAGATCTCAAGGGCAAAGTGATCGGAACGAACGGCGGTGGCAGCGCCATCGCTCGCGATCGCGCCATGCTGAAGAAGCACGGGCTTGAGGAAAAGCGCGACTACACAATGCTGGAAGGCCCGCTGCCGGCGTGATGCCGGCGAGCTGCTGGAGAAAAAGGCCGATTTCATCCGGCCGTGCTGCCCGTCTCGTTCAATCAAAGCTGAAGGAGGAAGGAAAGGTCCTGTTTGAGCAGCGCGAGGCCCTCGGCGTCACGCAGATGATCGTCTGGACCGCGCGCAAATCGCTTCATCGGCAAGAACCGCGCCGCAATGATCGATTTCATGGAGGACATGCTTCGCATCACGCGCTGGTGACCAGGACCCGAAGAACCACGACGAGGTCGCGAAGATCGCATCCAACCTCACCAAAGTGCCTCCCGAGCGGTTCGGCTGGCTCTTCACCAAGCAAGACACCTTCCGCGATCCAAATCTTATCCGAACGTCGAAGCGCTACAGCGCAACGTCGATGTGACGTATGACCTTGGATTTGTGAAGAAAAAGATCGACATCAAAAACTTCGTGCGATTTGAGCCTGAGTACAGGAAGCAGCCAAACGGCTGAAATGAGCTGCGCGAAAACCAGAAACGACCTCGGTCTTCCGGGGCCGTTTTTCTTTGCTCCTTACCGAAGTGCTACAGCTCGGCCCACTGCCGGAGCAAATTATTGATAAACGGACGTGAGCTCGACGACCGACGTGTGCTCCGGGTGATCGCGCGACAATTTGATGATGGCCATGTCCATGTCAGAACTAAAAGCGATCGCTTGCTCTCGTTGCGTATCATGCTTTGCGTCCAGAAAAATGACGCGATACGCGACCGCGCGTGATCGACGTGACGTGGTGCAGGGATGTCGCCGGGTAGACGATCATGTCACCGGCAGGCGCTTCACGGTGGTGGCTGCCATAGGTGTCTTCGACAACGAGCTCGCCGCCGTCGTAGATCTTCCGGCGCGGGAATAAACAGTGTCGATGAGACGTCCGGTGCGAATGCGGATGCCACTGTTCGTGATGCCGCGGATGGCGTTGTCCACATGTGCGCCGAAAGTCATCCCGGCATCATATCTGTTGAACAGCGGCGGAAAGACCTGCTTCGGCAACACCGCCGACGCTGAACGAGGTTGTTTCGGGCCAAGGCCTCGACAACTATGCCGCCAAGCTCACGCGCCTCCGGCGAGCCTTCAGGAAGCTGCAGGTTGTTCTTCACCGCGGACGATTGATGTCCGGCGGTGACGCGCCCGTCGACCCACGCCGCTTTTTCAATGACCTCGCGACAGCGCGCGACCTGTTCGGGCGTCAGCACCTTGGGCACATGACATCATCGCGGCGGCGTGTCCTCTCTCGTTTCACCAGCGCATGCGGTAGGAGAGCGACGCCCAACGGCCGGATGCCGGCACTGGCGTGGCCCTGGTAGTACTGCCAGTAATAGAACTTCGTCGGTGATGTTGTAGACGTTGAGCTGGATCGTCGATTTGTTGTCGACCTTGTAGCTCACCATCGCGTCGAACTTCAATACTCGGGCACAAAAGCGGTGCTCGTTGTGTTTGACGAACGCGTCCGACTGATAGGTCGCACCGGCTCCAACCGTCCAATTTCGGCGTGATATCGTAGGTCGTCCAGGCGCGCCAGGTTGTGGCGCGGCGCGTTGGGCAGCCAGCGATACAACTCGGCAAGATTGCGGTCTCGAGGATTCTGGGTCGAGGTAGCTGTAGCCTCCGATGACTTGCCATTTGTCGGTTACTTTGCCGGCCGCGCCCAATTCAAAGCCGTCGACACGCGCGAGGCCGTCAAGCACCAGGAACTGCTGCGCCGTCGGCGCACTGGGATCGTTCGGCACGCGCAGGTTGGTCTTTCGATGCGGAAAACCGCACCGGTGAGACTGAGGTTGCCCTCAGCACATCCAGCTTTGACACCGGCTTCAGCGATATTTTTCCGGTGCGAGGCGTCACGCTCGCCGACATTGTTCGCACTTCCTGACAGTGTGCCGAGTTCGGCCGGAGGGATTGTAGGAATTGCCGTAGACGACATAGAGGCTTGAGTTCGGCGTCGGATGGTAGACCAGCGCCGAAGCGGTAGCTCGGCAGGTTGTCGGTGCGCCACCAGATCTTGCTGGCCCGGCACCGCGCTTAGATCCAAGTAATGCGTGGGTATGCGATCGTACCGGAATGAGCCAGAACAACTCGAAGATGCTTGGTTATCTTCATCTGATCGATGATGTAAGCCGCGTAAGTCGGTCGCCAGGGTGTTGTTCCAGGACCACCAGGAAGCCCGTCGCCGGCGCGCCGCCAGAATTTGGATTCACCAGGCTGGTATAGCAGGCGGGACTTGCGGCGCGACGGCACTGGTCAGTACGCGTCTGATTCCGCGTTTCACGCGACAGCTCGACGCCCGCAGTAAGCGTGTGATTGATGATGCCGGTCTCGAACTTTCCGGTAAGGTCGGTTGCATTGACCAAAAAGTATTGTCGGTTTCGCGTTCGCGCCGCTCGCGGGCGATGGTCATGCGATCGACCGGATAGCCGATGCCGGCACCGCCAGCGCCGGTCGTCAAGCCGCTCGGTGAAAGGCTGCCTTGCAGCGTTGGCGAGGCCGCGCGGCGCCGTGTTGCGACCAGAACCGATCGTTCAGCAGATAGCGCGTCCCGTTCGTGATCTTGAAGTTACTTCCGAGCTCCCGCTCGACCTTGGTGGTCAGGATATGCGTCTCGGTAGTGACGATGTCGCGCAGCGGGCCTGTGGCGATGCCAAACCAGGTGTTGCGGGAATCGGCACCGGTATCACCGGCGACCCGTTACCGTTGTAGCCGGGGTTTACGAGCGAGCCCGTCACCGGACTGTAACCGGGTTGCGGCAGATAGGGCCACCCATAGTCCGGCGCGCCCTCTTCACCCTGATAGATGTACCAGAGCGTGGCCTTTGGTGCTCTCATCGACCTGTATACTGACCGATGGCGCCACGCCCCAACGCGTGGTCCAGACATTGTCGCGCGTCGGCGTCTCCGCATCGGTGTAGAGCGCAGCGATGCGGGCCGAAATATTGTCGCGCTTGCCGCTGCGCGTCGACATCGGCGCGATAACCGCCCACTGAGGTGGGTGACGCCGTACCCTCAACAAAAGTTGCGCCGGTCGGAAGCTTCGAGACGTTATTGATGGCGCCGCACGGTCGGGCCCCGGCCGAAGGCGAACGAGGAAGGTCGCTTGTAGACTTCGACACGATCGACGTCGAAAAGATCGCGGGTGTACCAGCCGGGGTCGCGGAAGCCGTCGCGGAAGATATCGCCGCGGGCGACGAAGCCGCGGATGATTGGGCTGTCGCCCTGCTGGCCCGCCTTCGCCGGCACTGAACGTGATGCCGGGGACGGTGCGCAGCGCATCCTCCATTGTGGTGAGCCGCCGCTCCTGGATTTCCTGCTGCGGGCACCATGTTGATCGTCTGCGGCGTGTCCAGCAGCGGCGTCTGCAGGCGGGTGATGGACTGCTGCGTCGCTTGGTAGCCGCCCTGGTTGTTGCCGGAGACGTCAATTGTCGGCAGTTGCGAGGCCTGAACTCCGCCCTCCTGCGCCGATGCAGTGGTGGATGCCGCCATCAGGGAGGCCAGACTTGCGGCCGTGCGCAACAAAGTACGATTGGACGATTCAGCGGAGTGACCGGCCTTCGACTTCAGAAACTGTGAAGAGTTGCCGCATCGGTCGAACGAGTCCGATCGAATACTTGAAACCACGTTGTTCATTTCTTCCCAGCCCGGATCGAATACTATACTTTAGAACCGTAATAATAAGGCTGATTATTAGGCTATATTTGGAAACCACGGACAGTATTCGTCGTCAAGAACAAGCTGATATTCAAGCGTTATTATCAAATTAGAATATTTCTAACCTGTCGTTACTGTTTTGAATACTTAAAAACTGGACACCGACGATGCTGTTTTGTATTTCACGAAACCGCGGTTGGCTGTTATAGCTCCGCGAACGTAATTGCGAAAGGGCGTCGCCATGGCGGACACGCGTGCGGCACGATTGCGCCGCCACTGGCTCAACGTGCATCTCTGGATCGCGCTGAGCCTTGTCGTTCTGCTCGTTCCCATCTCGATTTCCGGCGCGATTACTCGTCTGGCACGACGAAATCGATTCCGTAATCAATCCGAAGCGCTATGCGGTTTCAGGGCCGCGAATTTCGCTGCAGCCGTCGGACTATCTCGCAAAGCGGAGGCGGCGGTCGCCGACGATCCAGCCAAGCCGCGCGCGGCTGCGCTCCGCTATCCGGAACCTGGCTGGCCCGTGCGCGTTGTCATGCGCGCCCAGCCGCGTGAAGCCGGCGCGCGGCCGCGGCTGGTGACGGTCTATCTCGATCCCCCGACAGGCAACGTTCTGGATGTCGTCGGACTTCCGTGCGTCGTTGTTCGGATTCCTGCACGCGTTCCACGAAAACCTGACAATCCCGGAGTACAGCGGCCGCCAGATTGTCGGCTGGGCCGGCGTCGGAATGCTGATACTGTCACTGACGGGGATCTGGCTGTGGTGGCCACGCGGCGGCGATTTTCTGCGCGGCTTGCGCTGGCAGCGCTCGTCGCTCTGCACCTTCAACCTGCACCACCTTCTCGGCTTCTGGATCTCTTTGCCGCTCGCGGTGGTGTCCGCTGACCGGAATCTATCTGTCATTTCCGCAGACGGCCCGCGAGGCCATGTCGTCAATTACGCCGATGACTCGCAAGCGGCAACACGGCTCTGGACAGATTGCACAGCGCACGGCACTCACCGCGGATCAGGCGCTTGCGGCAGCATTCAAGGCCGAGACCGAGCGGAACGCCGGTGCGCGCTCTTCCTTCCGGTGCTGCAGCGTGAGCGAGCCGCCTTACCTGGCGCACGCAAATTTCAGCCGCAGGCAGCGGCAACATTGTCACCGTGACCACGGACGACCCCAGCGGACGAACCTCACCGGCGATGGTGCCGCTACCGGGCGACCGCGCAGCGCGCCTGGATTCGGTGGATTCACGAAGGCAGCCCACAGCGGACCGGTATGGGCCATTGTCGTGACCCTGACGGGAATTTTTCCAACCATCTTTGCGGTCACAGGCATCATTATGTGGCTGCGCAAGCGTTCCGACCGCAAGGAACTGGCTGGAAAACGGTGCCAAACCGCAGCTTACGTCCAGCCGAGTGACCTTGTTGTGCTAGAGCTTGGACAGGCAGAAAGGATCGAGCGTTCAATGACCTTTAATCGTCACGAAGTACCACGCCATCGTGGCGGCCATGCTGTTGCCGTCATCCTCGTTCTGCCGGCAACACCCGTTCTTCGCGCAAACGGCGCCCGCCGCCCCGGCGCCAGTACCGTCAACCGCGAATTCACACCGCACCTGCGGTCATCTGATCCGGCCGCCGTCCGCCACGCGCAACCTCCCGCCGCTACTCAAGCACCGAACTTGCCCGACATCGTGCTCAAGCTGCCGCGCGATCTCTCGCCATGGGGCATGTTCATGGCGGCCGATATCGTCGTTAAAGCGGTGATGGTCGGCCTCGTCTTTGCTTCGGTGCTGACCTGGACGATCTGGTTCGCCAAGGCCATCGAACTGATGATCGCGCGCCGCCGCATGCGCAGCGGCAATCGAGGCACTCGAGCCAGGCGCGCTCGTGGAGCGAAGCGAACGTCGCGCATGAAAGGCCGAGACAGTCGGCGTCGCCGCGCTGCTGCGCGCAGCGGATGCCGAGCTGCGTCTGTCGGCCGATGCGCATGTCGCCGGCCGGCGTAAAAGAGCGCATCGCCTCACGGCTTGAGCGCATCGAGGCGGCCGCCGGCCGGCAGATGATCCGCGGCACCGGCATCCTCGCCACCATCGGCGCCACGGCCCCGTTCGTCGGATTGTTCGGCACGGTGTGGGGCATCATGAACAGCTTCATCGGCATCTCGAAGTCGCACACCACCAATCTCGCGGTGGTGGCGCCCGGCATCGCCGAGGCCCTGCTTGCGACCGCGCTCGGGCCTCGTGGCGGCGATTCCGGCCGTGGTGATGTACAATATGTTCTCGCGCTGGATCGCTGGCTATCGCGCGCTGCATGCCGATGCTGCCGCCGAGATCCTGCGCATCGTCAGCCGCGATCTCGATCGCGGAGCCTTCGATCAACGCCCGGCGGAGCGCCGCCGCGCCGATCGCTGCCGAGTGACACGCGATGAGCGTCCGTCTCGACCATGGCGATGAGGAGCTCGGTGAGGTCCACGAGATCAACGTCACGCCGTTCATCGACGTGATCCTGGTGCTGCTGATCATCTTCATGATCGCGGCGCCGCTGGCGACCGTCGGATATTTCCGGTCGACCTGCCGGCCTCGAGCGCCGAGCGGCACGCCGCGTCCCGACAAGCCGCTGTTTCTCACGCTCAAATCCGACCTGACGCGTTTCGCTCGACAACGACCCGATCAACCGCGCGACGCTTGGCGGGTGCGCTCGACCGTGCAACCGCCGGCGACAAGCAGCAGCGCGTCTTCCTGCGCGCCGACAAGACCGTTCCTTATGGCGAACTGATGAGCCTCATGAATGAGTTGCGCGGGCGCCGGCTATCTGCACGTGGCGCTGGTCGGGCTCGAAGCCGAGAAGATGTAGGCATGGGTCGGCGCGCACCCAGACATTCTCGTCTCAGCCGGTGGCCCGAGGCCGCCCGCTGGGGCGCGTGTTTTGTGCTTGCGCTTGCTTTTCATGCGGCCGGCGCTGCGGCGCTGTTTGCGCGATGGAGCGAGGATTCCGATCTGGTCGCCAACGCGCCGGTGGTCATGGTCGATCTGGCGCCCGTCGCCGGTCTCGCCGAATATCACGCCGAACGACGTGCCACCCGGGCCACCGCAGCCGGACGCGGAGCCGGAGCCCGAGCCCGAAAAGCCGATCGAGAAGATCGAGTTGCCGCCGGACGACAGGCCGAGCCGCTCGCGGTGACACCGCCCCCGAAACCGATCGAAAAGCCGAAAGAGAACAAGCCGAAGCAGAAGCATGCGAGCCTCTCCGAGCATGCCGAGCACTGCCGATCAGCAGGCCGCACGGCCGGCCGCGCCGATGCCGGGCGCCTCGTCGCGCAACCGATGCGGTGCCGAACTGGAAGTCGCCAGCTCGTCGCACGGCTCGAGCGCAGCAAGCGGTATCCGTCGGAGGCGCAGTCGGCGACGCAGGGCATTGCGCAACTTGCGTTCAGCGTCGATCGTCAGCGGCAGCGTGCACAACGCGCGCATCACGCGCAGCTCCGGCTCCAGCGTCCTCGACCACGGGACTCTCGCGCTGGTGCAGCGCGCACAGCCGCTGCGCCGCCGCCCCCTGAGGTTCCGGGCGCGCAAATTCCGATCGTTGTGCCGATCCGCTACAACGCGCGCTGAGCCATCGCCGCCGAAATGCCAAATGTCCGCTTTACCCCCAAAAGCAGACATGTGCGGTGCAACTAAGGGTGCTCGCTAAGTGCCAATAGCGGCATAAGCAAACATCAAAGTTGGCAAAGACCGTCTTCACCGTCGGCGCAGAAAGCTGATGACACTTGCCGTAACCTGCGCGGACCGGAAGGACACCGATGACGAACATTACGAGTGCCCCAATGCGCTCGTACGACCAGCCCTCTGATGCATTCCCGAAAGCATTAGAACTCCACGTCCAATTCCACCATCTCGGTCCGGTTCGGCTCGCGCCGCCTCGACCCATTCCGCGTCGGCGGCATCTCCATGATGGACGTGCAACTAGGCCGCGCAATCGCTGTCGAGTTTCACGTCATAGGTCGAGGAAGCCGCGTGGCCACCGGCGCGAACATGGCATCCGCCATGCGTGGCAGGCTGCCGAACAGATACGGTCCGCCATCGGCGGCGAGGCACTCGCGCCAGATCGGCGACGATGCGGTCGATGTCGGCCTGCGCGCCCGCCCAGATCTTGAAGCCGGGATGGTGCGCCTTGAGGTTCATCGGCAGCGCCGAGCGCAGGTTGGCGAAGCCGCGAATGCATCTCGCCGCAGATCGACCGGCAACGGGCGCGGGCGGCCGGTCGGCCGGCAGCAGGCCGGCCTCGGGCTTGCATCTCGTTCAGATATTCGGCGATCGCCAGCGTGTCCCAGACCTTGACGCCGTCATGCGTCAGGCAGGGCACCAGGAAGGAGGGCGACAGCAGCAGCAGCTCGGCGCGGTGGCCGGATCGTCGCTGGCGACACCTGCTCCTCGAAGTCGAGGCCCGCCATCTTGCAGAGCAGCCAGCCGCGCAGCGACCAGGAGCCGTAGTTCTTGCTGCTGATGGTGAGCGTAGCCTCGGCCATAGGACGAATGTCCATTGGTTCTGTTTGGCTCCGGCCTCCGCAGCTTAGAGGAAACCACTGTGCCTTCAACGTCCTGCGCTGCAAAAACATTGCGGCGGGGATTTCCCAGCTTATTCAAACCAAACTCAGCGATCGCTGATTTTATCTCGCAGTGCAACATAAAATAATCTAGCCTTCGCATGCGGTCGCCCCGGACCGCCAGGGCTCGCATGCTTTATCAGGCGTATCAGGCGCATGCCGACATCATGCGGCCGGTCCGGTGGTTTGCCGGCTTTGCGGCCATGTCCGTGGCCCCCGCCCTCGGCATCGCCACCAATGCCCTGAGCAAATCCTGACGGCCGCCTATGAGCTGATCGCGCGCGCCGGCCTCACGCACGAGCGTCCCGCCTACGGCATCAATAGCGTCATGATCGAGCAACCGCGAGGTTGCCGTCCGCGAGGAGGTCGTGCACGGCAACCGCCTTCGGCACCCTGCTGCATTTCCAGCAAGGACACCGCGCTGGCGCAGCCGCGCGTGCTGCTGGTGGCGCCGCTGTCGGGCCATTTCGCGACGTTGCTGCGCGACGACCGTGCGCACCATGCTGCCCGAGCACGACGTCTACATCACCGACTGGCACAATGCGCGCGACGTTCGCCTGGACGACGGCCGCTTCGGCTTCGACGACTATGTCGAGCACCTGATCAGGTTTCTCGAAGCGATCGGGCCGGCGCGCACGTCGTCGCGGTGTGCCAGCCCTGCGTCGCCGCGCTGGTCGCGGCGAGCGTGATGGCGCGAGGCCGGCAATCCGGCGCAGCCGCGCAGCGATGACGCTGATGGCCGGGCCGATCGACTACGCGCGTCAACCCGACCAAGGTCAACGAGCTCGCGACGACTCAAGCCGATCGACGTGGTTCGAGCAGCAACCTGATCGCGCGCGTGCCGCTGCGCTATCCGGGCGCGTGCCGCGCGGTCTATCCCGGCTTCGTGCAGCTCGCCGCCTTCATGAGCATGAACATCGATCGCCACATGAAGGCGCACCGCGAGCTCTACGACAACCTGGTCAAAGGCGAGACTGCAGAAGGCGGCCAGCCACCAAGGCGTTCTACGACGAATATTTCGCCGTGCTCGACCTCACCGCCGAGTTCTACCTCGAGACGGTGCGAGCTGGTGTTTCAGGAGCACGCGCCTGCGCGCACGGGCGACGCTGACATGCGACGGCGAGCAAGGTCGAGCCGCGCGCGATCAGCCGCACCGCGCTGTTCACCGTCGAAGGCGAGAAGCGACGACATCTGCGCGGTCGGGCAGACTCGTCGCCGCACACGATCTCTGCTGCAGTCACTGCGCCCCTACCGCAAGCGGCACCACATGCAGGCCGGCGTCGGCCATTACGGCGTGTTCTGCGGCAAGACGCTGGCAGCAGCAGATCTATCCAATCGTGAAGAACGTGATCCTGCAGAGCGACTAGCCGCGGGATCCGGCGTGCTGGGTCATTAGCGGACGTTCGCGCCGCGAAAGTCATGTACTCAGAAACGCAAAACAACCTTTCTCAAAATAGTCGAACGCAAATTGTTAGCGTGAGCATCTCAAGGATTGCTCAGCGCAGAGGCACGATTGGCGTGTCGGCTAAGTGCCAATAGCTGCCATCCGGTTTGGGCCTACTTTTTTGCAGTTATCCGTCTGGTCATGACGGGGCAAAAAGATCATGCGAGATAGCATAATGCCGGTATTGTACGTAATTATTGTTGCTTCCATTACGTTCTTGTACGTCGACTACAAAAATAGGCTTGGCCGTACCCAGATCGAGTGAGTTGGTCCTCATTGCTAAGGCAATGTCCGCTTTGGGTCATAAGCGGACATTTCGCAGTGCAGCCGTCATGTCCGCTTTACGCCCGAAAGGCCTGGCGTTCTTCGTCTGGCATACTGCGCTTCCAAAGGTTTGTTCCGCTAATCGAGGTCAGCCAAGATTTCGCTGAGCTAGGCCGTCTTTGTCGAGCGCCGCGAAACTGCGTCGGCTGCCGGCGTCACGGTCTTTCCGATCATTACAAGCACCGGGCCAGGCAATCCGGCCTGCGCCAAGCCGCTCACGCAAGCTCGCCGATGGGCGCGGAAACAACGGCTTGATCGGGCCTAGTGGCGCGCGAGATCGCCATTGCGGGAGTGTCGGGGTCGAGACCTTCGGCGATAGCCTTTTTCGGCCAGCGCGGCAAGTGTCCGCGTCGGCATGAAGATCGCGGTGGTCGTCGCAGGATCCGCGAGACTTTTCCAATCGAGATCGGCCGGTAGGCCACCGCTTTTGCGTGACCGGTGACGTATTGGAGCCGGCGCGCCTTCTTGCGGTCGGTGAGCGCAATACCGAGCCGCGACGCCGCGCCCTGCACCGAGGTGAATGCCGGGCACGACATCGACGGCAATATTGGCCGCCTCGCAGGCCGCGATCTCCTCGGCCGCGCGTCCGAAAATCAGTGGATCGCCGCCCTTGAGGCGAACGACGCGCTTGCCCTGCTTCGCCAGGCTCACCATCAGGCTGTTGATGTCCTCCTGCGTACAGGACGGCCCGAAGCCGGTTTGCCGACCAGCATCTTCCTTGCTTCGCGTCGCGCGAAGTCCATCACCTCGCGCGACACGAGATCGTCGAACAAAATCACGTCCGCGGATTGCAGCGCGCGCGCACGGCACGCAATGTCAGCAATTCCGGGTCGCCCGGTCCGGCGCCGACCAAAGTCACCGATGCCGCTCTCGACCGCCGCTCCCGGGCCCTTCACTTCCGGCAACGAAGCTGTCGAAATCGGCCTGGACCGGCTCGCGGTCGGGATCGGCGACCGCATAAGCGGTAAAAATCTGCCAGAACTTGCGCCGAGCCGCGAAAGACAGCCCGGCAAGCTTCAGCGCACCGCGCCAGCGCCGCGGCAGCAGCCGGCCCAATCCGCAAATCCTTTCGGCAGCAGCGCCTCGAGCTTGGCGCGGATTGCCTGGGCGAAGACCGGCGCTGCGCCGTCGGTTGAAATTCCGATGACCAGCGGCGAGCGATTGACGATGGCACCGAAGGAAAATCGCAGATACGCCGGCTTGTCGATCACGTTGACCGGCACGCCGGCAGCGCGCGCGGCCGCCGCAAACGTGGCCGCGCCCTCGTCGTTGTCGAAGGCGCCGATCGCAATCGCGGAGCGCCTTCAGGTCCTCGGGCTAGCCAAGGGCGCGCGTTGATCGCCACCGGCGCCGCACGGCGGGCCGGCTGGCCAGTTGCTGCAAGCTCGCTCGCACGGGTTCGCCGCATAGACGCATCGACCCGCGCACCGGCCGCCGACAAAACCCGCCTTCCAGGCTGCCGCGGTGCGCTGCCACCGGCAACCACGCGCGCGCTTGCCGTCGAGCGAAAAAAAGACAGGAAGCCTGGCGAGCGGACCCAAGCCGCGGCTCCGGCACATCCTTCTGGTTCACGTGGCTCGCTCATGCCGCCTTTTGCTTGCCCGAATTCGCGTGAAATTCGGCGCCGGTGCCGCGCTCGCGGCGATGCGCCCGACGTACGGATCACGAAGTCGCCGAAGCGTTCGCTTTTCTGCCGCCCGGCGACGTAAGCCGCAAACAACGGATCGAGCGCGGCGACGATGCCCGCGTGATCGAGATCTTCGGCGTAAAGCTTGTTCATGCGCGAGCCGTCGAAGGCCGCGCCGAGATATAAGTTGTATCGGCCCGGGCCTTTGCCGACCAAACCGATCTCGGCGAGATAGGGCCGCGCGCAGCCGTTCGGGCAACCTGTCATGCGGATGACGATGTCGTCGGCGGACAGCCCGTGCGCTGCAAGCTTCTGATCGAGCGCGTCGACCAACTCCGGCAGATAGCGCTCGCTCTCGGCAAGCGCGAGCCCGCAGGTCGGCAGCGCGACGCAGGCCATCGAATTGCGCCGCAGGCCCGACCAAGGCGCGAGCAGATCCGGCCTCGCGCGCGATGCGCTCGATTTCGGCCTGCTGTGTCCGTCGGCACATTGGCAATCATCAAGATTCTGGTTCGGCGTGATCCGGAAATCGCCGTCATGCACCTGCGCGATCGTGCGCAGGGCGGTCTGCTGGGCGGCGCTAGCGACGTCGTGCACGCGCCCGTTCTGCACGAACAATGTAAGATGCCCGCGACCGTCGGCGCCTTCGGTCCAGCCATAGCGGTCGCCGGTCGAAGTGAATGTGTAGGGCTTTCGCCGGCGCGAGCTTGACGCCTGGCGCGCTTCTCGACCTCGGCACGGAAATTATCGAGCCCGCGATCCTCGATCGTGTATTTGAGCCGCGCGTGCTTGCGGTTCTTGCGATCGCCCCAGTCACGCTGCACGGTGACGACGGCCTCGGCAATCTTCACGGCGTCTTCGTTGTCGGCAGAAGCCCATGACGTCCGCAGATGCGCGGATAGGTATCCGGGCTCGCCATGGGTCATGCCCATGCCACCGCCGACGGTGACGTTCCAGCCGGCAACATCGCCGCGCATCGTCAGTAATGGCGATGTAGCCGAGATCGTGCGCGAACACGTCGACGTCGTTCGACGGCGGAACCGCCACCACGATCTTGAATTTGCGCGGCAGATAGGTCTTGCCGTAGATCGGCTCACAACCTCCTCTCCTCGCCGCCCGCGATCCGCTCGCCATCGAGCCAGATCTCGCGATAGGCCGGTGTGTGCGGCAGCAGATGGTCGGAGATCGTGCGCGCCATGTGCGATCGCCGCCGCATGCGCGCGCGACTGCTCCGGCAGCACGTTGCACATGACATTGCGATTGATATCGCCGCAGGCCGCGATCGAATTGAGCAAGGACTTCATCGATCGTCTTCAGCGTCGCCTTCAGGTTCGACTTGATGACGCCATGCAGCTGCACCGTCTGCCGCGTGGTCAGCCGCATGGTGCCGTTGCCGTAGACGCGGGCGACTTCATCGAGCGCGAGCCATTGCCGCGGACTGTCAGCACGCCGCCTGGAATGCGCACGCGGATCATGAAGGCGAAGGCCTTCTCCATCTTCTTGCGCGCGCGCTCGGGCCGCAGGTCGCGGTCGTCCTGCAAATACATGCCGTGGAACTTCACCAGCTGCGCATCGTCCTCGACGATGGCGCCGGTGATCTCCTCGCGCAGGCCATCGGCCAGCGTGCCGCGCAGATAGTCGCTGGCTTCCTTGATGCGCTCGTTGCGCGACAGTTCGTCGGTCATTGGCCGTCCAATGGGTGCAGGATCAATAGGTATCCTGCAGATAGCGCTTTTCGCGCTCCAGTGTCACCACCGCCTGCTCGGCCGCTTCGGGGGACAGGCCTTTCACGTCGGCATAGGCGCGCACCAGCGCGGCGCGAACGTCCTTCGCCATCGCCTTGGCATCGCCGCACACATAGAAGTAGGCGCCGCCCTCGAGCCATTCGATCAGGTCGGCGCGGCGGTCCCACAGCTTGTGCTGGACGTAGATCTTCTCCGGCGTGTCGCGCGAGAAGGCGACATCCATGCGCGTCAGCGCACCGTCCTTGAGCGCATCCTGCCAGTCGAGTTGGTAGAGGAAGTCGTGCGTGAACGTGCGGTCGCCGAAGAACAGCCAGCTGCGGCCTTTCGCCCCGGTAGCCCGGCGCTCCTGCACGAAGGCGCGGAACGGCGCGACGCCGGTCCCGGGACCGACCATGATGACGTCCTTGTCGGTCGCCGGCAGCGCAAAATGCTTGTTGGGCTTGAGCTTCACGCGCACGTGGCCACCGCGCTTCAAGTCGCTCGGCGACGTAGTTTGAGGCGACGCCTTTGCGCGCGCGGCCGTGGCTCTCGTAGCGCACGGCAGAAATGAGCAGGTGTGCCTCGTCGCCGACCTCGCGGCGGGACGAAGCGATCGAATAGGCGCGCGGGCAAGCGGACGCGTCAGTGCGCGCAGCTTGTCGGCATCGAGCGCGATCGGAAACGTCGCGATCGAGATCGATGAGCTGGCGTCCGGCGATCCATTCGCGCGCCTGACCGTCGGCCAGCAACGCCTTGACGTATTGATGGCCAGTCGAGGCGGCGTAGGTCTCGACGGTTTTGAGCGAAAGCGTGGTCACGTCGCGTGACTTGATGAATTCGCTGCGCAACTTCTCGTCGCCTGCAAGGCCGGCGATCTTCAGCAGCTCGTCGACGTAGGCCGGATCGTTCTCGGGATAAAGATCGAGCGGAGTCGCCGGGCTCGTAGGCCGGCGCACCGCCCTCGAACGAAAGCGCGAGGTGGATGGTTTCCTTGTCCGAGCGCGAGGAATTCAGATCAACGTGCTCGGTGATCTCGCGCTTCGAATATGTCGGTGCTCGGGGTAGCGGCGGGCTTGGCGCCGAAATCGACCTCGATGACGCGCCGCCGGCATTCGGCGGCGTCAGCGCCTTCACCGCATCGCCAATCCAGCGCGCGGCCGGCGCCGCAAAATCGAGATCGCAATCCACGCGATCGGCTACGCGCTTGCCGCCCAGCGCGGCCAGCCGCTCGTCGATCTTCCTGCCGATCGCGCAGAATTCCGCGTAGGCGGTGTCGCCCAGCGCCAGCACGCCGAATTCGACGCCGTCGAGGCGCGGCGCGCCCTCACCCATCAGTTCGTTGTAGGCGCGCACGGCGCGCGCCGGAGGCTCGCCTTCGCCCCAGGTCGCGGCAATCACCACTAGCCGCTTGGCGGCGGTGAGAGCAGACAGCTCGAGATCCGCCATATCAATGAAGCGTCGGCTTCAACCCGTTCTTGCGCGCCGCCTTGGCGAGATCGCTCGCGAGCTTTCGGAATTCCCGGACTCGCTCGCATAGACGATCGTCAGCGGCTCGGCCGGCCGCGCCGGCGCCGGCTGGATGCGCCGGCACCAGCGTGGCGCCGAGAAGCGTCGAGACCCGCCAGAAATCCGGCGAAGCCAGGCCGCTGAACCGGGCTTGCGGTGCCGACCGACGCGATTGAGGAGATCGATCTCCTCTCCGGCGAAGGGCGCGGTCTTCGGAATTGGCGACATCTTCATTCTCACTTCCCGGCGGCACAACCGGCGCCGTCGTATTGCGAGGCGTCAGATCGACGCCGGGAACAGGTGGTTGACGATCGCGAGGACGACGAGCAGAGCCGACGCCGATCCCGAGGCTCCAGCCGATCAGTTTCTTCTCGACCGGCAGCAGCGGCTCGACTTCAGCCTTGCGCAGTTCCTCGCCGATATTCGGTTGCGACATGGTTCGTCTCTCTCCAGGCTCAGCTGGCCAGCGGCGGCTTGACGCCGGCTGAAGAACAGCCAGGAAATCAGCAGCCCGACCCAGATCACGAAGCCGAACAGGCTCACGACATAGACGGCGGCGAGCCGTGCCGATGCCCTCCTGCCAGAGCTTCTTGAAGTTGGAGAGCACGCCGATCGAGAAGAAGGTCAGGATGAAGAAGATGACGCGCAGCGTGTTGGCCTCGCCGATCGCGGCCGGGACCTTCGCCGCGATGTCCGCCGGCGTCGCCAGCGCGAGGTAAAGGCCGACGATGAACGTCACCACGAAGCCGATGCATGAACTTCGGAAAGCGCTCCCAGATCTCGCGGACGCTCGCCTTGTCCGGACGTGTCGGGTTGATGTGGTTGGTCCAGATGTAGCCGAGCACGAAGGCCCAGATGCCGATGAAGATGTCGATGAACACCTTGATCGTCGCCGCGGTGCCGAGGATCCAGCCCGGCTGATATTTGACGCCTTCGGCCGCGTTCTGCGCGAGGATCAACGACTCGGTGATGGCGCCGGCCGGCGACCGCCGCGCCGTCGGTCTTGACCGCGAGCCCATCCAGGCGCCGGCCACCAGCGGCTCATGCGCGCAGGAAGGTCTGCGCCAGGAACGGCAGCACCAGCACTTCGACCACCGCGAACATCGACGACCAGCGATGACACCAGCACCGGCACCACCGGCCGCGCGCGGATGGCGCCGCCGGTGGCGATCGCCGCCGAGACGCCGCAGATCGAGATGCCGGAGGCAAGCGGCGCCGCCCATTCGCGGTTGAAGCCGAACCATTTGCGGGCGACGAAATAGACCACCGCCCAGTAGATCAGATAGGCCTCGATGATCGCCGCGACGCCGCGCAGCAGCAGCGAGCTCGCCAGCGACAGTTTGCCGGCCGCTGTCACCGCGAAGAAGCCGCCGAGGATCACGATCGCGATCTTGATGTAGAGCTCGGGCCGCACCGCGTCCCTGATCGCTTCGGCAAAGCGCGGGAACACGTTGGCGATCGACAGGCCGGCGATCGAGCGCGAAGATATAGGCGCCTTCGTTGGTCAGCCTGTAGCGACCAGCTGATGCCGAACTTCTGCAGGTCGGCCGGCGTCACCGCGGCGAAGTTGGCGAAGTTGCCGGCGACCCAGCTCGCATAGGCGATCCAGAACACCGCGGTGAAGGCGAGCGCGAACTTCTTGATGTCGCTCTTGAGCGCAACCGCCGCCGCGCTCAGCACGACGAGGAGCGCACATAGGTCGCGACCAGCGCGCCGAAGCCGCCGAGCGAAGCGTAGGACTTCGAAACGGGACCGAGCGCCTTGCCGACGTCGGTCCACACCGAGGTGGTGACCACCCAGCCGAGCAGATCGATATTGACGATCGCGGCGAGCGACAAGCACGAAAATGAAAAGCCCGATGATCAGCGACAGCCAGTCTTCGCTGATGCGCGGCGCGATCTCGACATTGTCGGCGCGCTTCTTTGTCGGGTGCGCGCTCGTTCCAGGTTGTTGCAGTCGTCATCAATGTGTCGCCTCACTCACCAGTGCACGTGCGGCACGATGCCGATGGCGATCAGCGCCACCAGCGCCGTGGCAAGCGCGAGCGCCCAGGCTTCCAGCCGCGAAATGCGCTCGGACTCATGCGAGGAAATCGGACATCGGGCTTGCTCCCGTTCACAGGAACCTCTGGACCCGATAAGTAGGAGATTATTCTGCAAAACCGCAATAAGTGCCCGAAAATAAGAAGAAATTTGCTTCCTGAGGGGCCTAGGCGGCATAACAATTTCCCTTCCCTGCTCGGGTTGTGGAGAACGCCGGTTACGCTCGAAAGCCGCATTCACGTATGCAAAACACGGAAGATGTTGCTCACTCCGGAACACCATTCACTGATGCCGAACTATCGCCGCAGGCTGCACGACGTTCTGTCGCCGCGCGAGCATCGGCTGTTCGCGCGTCTCGACACGCCGCAAAAGATCCAGACGTTTCTCGACAGGCTGCCGGTGAACTTCAGTCTTGATGGCGATACCGCGATGTCGCCGCGCCGCGTGCTTGAGGCACGCATGGCGCATTGCGCCGAAGGCGCGGTCTTCGCCGCCGCGGCGCTCGCCTATCACGGCGCAGCCGCCGCTTGCTGATGGACATCCGCGCACTGCCGAGCGACCAGGATCACATCATCACGTTGTTTCGCGAGCGCGGCCTGTGGGGCGCGATCAGCAAGACCAACCACGCCATCCTGCGCTGGCGCGATCCGATCTATCGCAACGCGCGCGAGCTCGCGATGACCTACGCGCACGAGTATTGTCTGCCGGGCGGCAAGAAATCGATGCTGTCGTTTTCGAAGCCGTTCTCGCTCGCGCGCTATGCGCCGCAAGAGCTGGGTGATCGCATCCGAGGATCTCGACTGGCTGCTGGTTGATCTTCGACACCTCGCCGCACCTGCCGGTCGCGCCGCCGCGTGCGTTGCGCAGCCGCCGCCGCGCCTCGCGTGTCGAGATCGCTGTCGCAGGATGTGATCCAGTGGCCCGATCCGAGGAAGAAGAAGAAGAGAAAAGAAGCATGGCTGGAAGGCACGGGTCTGACGCCGAGCTGACAGCGCGTGACGGAGCACCGGCACGCTATAACTCTGCGCAATGCGATCGTCTGAGACCTGAGGCAACCGGCGTGGCGTCGTTCACCTACCGCAGGCAACTGACCATCGAATGGGGCCAGTGCGATCCGGCCGGTATCGTGTTCAACAGCCGCTTCTTCGAGATCTTCGACACCGCCACTTGGCAGATGTTCGAGGCCGCTCTCGGCGTGAAGCCGCACGAGATCGCGGCCGCTTTCGGCATCGTCGGATTCCCGCTGGTCGACGCACGCGCCAATTTTATCAGACCCATCAAGTTCAGGCGACGTCGTCGACGCGACCTCGCGGGTGAGCGAATTCCGCCGTTCCAGCTTCGACGTCGAGCACCGTCTCTTCGGTCGGTGGCGAACTGGCGGTGGAAGGCGGCGAAACCCGCGTCTGGGCTGGGCCGCAGCAAGGACGACCCGGCAAAATGGGCGCGTACCGCGGCGATTCCCGGACGACTGTGATCGCGAAGTTCGGCAGCGTAATCGTTCCAGCCATTCCCGGGAATTGGCTGTGGAAGCGCTTCGGGGCTGGCCGCAACGCAGATACAATCGGCACCGTTACGCGAACAAGAACAATGAAAAGGCGCTTCGATGCGCCTTGAAGGAAGACACGCTTGGCCCGGCTGCTGTCATGCAGGCTGAACGGGCGCGACCGCTCTGATGCGGTCGCCGACAACATTCTGCTGCTCGATTACCTGCGCGAAAAGGTCGGCCTCACCGGCACCAAGACCGGCTGCGACGGCGGCGAATGCGGCGCCTGCACGGTCCTGGTCGACGACAAGCCGACGCTCTCCTGCCTCACGCTTGCGGCAACCGTCCAGGGTAAGCGCGTCGGACACCGATCGAGTCGCTCGGCCATGACGGGCAACTCTCCGCCGTGCAACGAGCAATACGTAACTGAACGAAGCATAAC
>ERZ1370068.5337-contig-4361_pt1 | contig 57493 bp, 68 predicted proteins | sample MGYA00561227_ERZ1370068 | MGnify/ENA primary metagenome ERZ1370068 (study PRJEB38410, sample SAMEA6850437) | metagenome | study: Metagenomic assessment of the ecological functions of the soil: analysis of the soil microbiota associated with the... | reverse complement strand
CGCCGCGCATAGAATTCCGCGACGCTCTCGAGCTCCTGCGGCGTGAGCGGACGCACCATGTTGCGCATCTGCCCGTAGCTGTCATTGCGCCTCGCACCCGACGCGAAGGCCTTCATCTGGCTTAGCAAGTATTCCTTGGGCATGCCTTCCAGCCACGGCGCGCCGATCTTGTGGTCGATGCCGCCATGGCAGGCCACGCAGGGAACGATGTTTCGCAGCGGGTCGCCCACCCGGACGAGCGCGGGCGCACCGGGTTCATCCGCTCGCACCGGCGCCGCGCGCGCCTTGGGCAGCGAGTCGTAGTAGGCCGCGACGTCCTGGATGTCGCGATCTGTCAGCTTCTGGGCAATGGTTTGCATGAAAGCGCTGGAACGGTCGCCGCGCTTGTAGTCATGAAGCTGCTTGATGACGACCTCGGGATACTGCCCTGCCAGGTTCGGCGAATTGCCATCGCTCATGCCTTGCGCGCCGTGGCACATGCTGCACTGCTGGACCGCGATGGTCGCGCCGCGGCCGACGGCGTCGCCGGCGCCCGAGCGCGCCATCTCGCTCGTCAGCACGACATTGGTCGTGCCTTTGCTCGCCTTCGGCCATGTACTCGTGGAACTCCATTCGCTGGGCACGCCCGCCGCCCGGCAGATGCTGTCCCACATGCCCTTGGCCGTGAAGTCGCCTTGCACCGACGGCAGCCAGACAAAGCCGACGAGCAGGGCGGCCACCGTCAGCCCGCCCAAGCCCAGGACGCTCCAGCGAAACCAGCGATTGCTCCACGCGTACAGACCGGGTTCCTGCATCATCGTCCCCCGATGGGAATGGCAGGCACCGAAGTCTCTTTCAGTGCGGCGAGCTGCGCGATCGGAAAGCCGTAGTTCACGAGCGTGAGCGCAATCATCAATGCGAGCCAGAGGCTAAAGCCGTTCAGGGCGACCGGCGTCGTTGCCGGCATGTGGACCGGGGTGCTGAAGGTGAAGGGCGCCGGTTGCGCGTCGGTCCTTCGCGCCCGCGCGAGGATGAAGACGAAGAGCAGGGCGGACAGCACCAGCATCAGCCCGCCGATGGAACCCGCAATCAGCGTCCACCCCTGGCCGTCCAGCGCAGGGTTGGAGAAATCGAAGTACGCCATGCGCCGCGGCATGCCAAGCAACCCGACCCAGTGCCACGGCAACGTCATGACCATCATGCCGACGAACCAGAGCCACAGTTGCGCCTTGACGAGTCCGGCGGGCAGCGGCTTGCAGCCCGTGAGCTGCGGCCACAGGTCGTAGGCCACCATGAAATACATGATGACGATGGCGCCCGCAAAGATGAGATGGAAATGGCCCGTCACCCACTGCGTGTTGTGGATCGTCTCGTTGAGCTGGAAGCTCATGTTGATGATGCCGCCCGCCCTCCGAAGCCCAGCATGATGAAAGAGAAGGTGACGGCCAGCATCATCGGATTGCCCCACGGCAGCGCCTTGACCCAACCGAACAGGCCCTTGCCGCCACGCAGCCGCGCCGCGATCTCGACCGATGCGACGATGGTGAAGACGGTCAGGAAGGTGGGCACCGCCACCATCGCGGTGAACGCAGCGTGGAGAAACTTGAACCCTGCGCCCACTTGCGGGTCCGCGAACAGGTGGTGGATGCCGATGGGCATCGAGAACACGAGGAAGAGGACGAAGGCCACCCGCCCCATCGTGTCGCTGTAGAGCCGCCCGCCGATGGCGCGCGGCACGATCGTGTAGAACGCGATGTAGCTCGGCATGAGCCAGAAGTAGACGATGGCGTGCAAGGTCCACGAGAAGAACACGCGCGCCAGTCCGGCATCGATGGTGTCCTTGAAGCCGAGCGCCACCGGCAGGATCAGGAAGATGATCTCAATGGCCGCGCCCACCGAGGTCCAGGCCCAGAGGTACGCGCCGGCCACGTTGCCGAACATCGCCAGCGGCACCCGCTGGCCGACGTTGTCCTTCTTCCAGGCCCGCAGGTTGATGGCCATGAGCGCCACCCACACCCACGAGCCCACCACCACCAGCACGACGCCCAGGTAGTAGAAGACGCTGCCGATCATCGGCGGATAGAAGGTGTAGAGCACCGAGGCGCGGCCGACCGCGATCGGCGCGGCCGCCATCACGGTCCCGACGATGACGAGCCAGAAGCCGATCCACGCCCAGCGCAGGCCGAGCAGGGGGCGCTTCAACGCGAGCTCGGTGATCGCATAGCCGAAGCCCATCGCCACGAGCGTCGGAAAGACGTAGCCCATCACCGTGCCGTGGCCGGTGACCGAGCGGTAGTAGTGCTCCGGGTCGCCCACCCACGCGCTGAGCGGGCTGCGCACGAACATCTGCCATTCGCCGAGCACGATGGCGGCCGCGAAGGCCACGAAGGCCACCCAGAAATGCGCGAGCACGAGTCGTTTAGCGAGGAACACAGCTCATCCTCTCTCCACTCTTCGCCTTGGCGAGAAACTCTTCGGCCGGCAACACCTGAACGCGCCCCCACATCGCCTCGTGTCCCGTGCCGCAATACTCGTGGCAAGGCATCAGGCGCTCGCCGGCCTTGTCGAAGCGGGTGGTGAAGGTGGCGATGAAGCCGGGGATCAGCATCACGTTCGCGTTGGTCTTGTCGACGACGAACCCGTGGACCGCGTCGGTGCTGGTCGCGCGAAACGTGACCGGCATGCCGGCCGGCACCACCAGGCATTGCGGCTCGAACGAATACTGCTGCGCAATCAGGCGAACCGATGACCTTGCCGTCCGCACCCAGCGTGGTGCCCAGGTTGTCTTCAACGAATTCGCCGGAGATGTGAAGCTTGCGCGGGTCGATGGTTTCGACACGCGACGGCGGCATCGATGCCCAGTGCAGGCCCGTGAACACCATCATCGCCAGCAGCATCGCGATGATGAGCATGACGATGATGGCCCAGCGGCGCTCGGCTGCGTCGGCGACAGCCACCGAGGCGTGCGCGGCATCGGCACCCGTCGGCGTCACTGGACGGCTCCTCGCGGCAGGAAGGCGAAGAAGTAGAAGATGAAGAAGATCGCGATCACGATGAAGGTGGAGACCCCGACGACGGCGAACGCACCGGCCGGTCCACGCCGCAGAATCTCCTCGACGCGTTCGTCTTCGTGCGCGAGATCGGAAGCACTCGGCTGCCGTCGGGTCAACGTCATGAATTGCCATCGTGCAGACCGCTTCCCTTGTTCTATTCCGGAATGAGCGGGCGCAGGTCGCTGACTCTGCGCCGGGGTCACGGGCGTTCCGCTGTTCTCCCAGGCCACGCGGATGTAGGTCACCACGGCCGCCACTTCGTCGTCGTTGAGGATGTGCGAGAAAGGCGGCATGCCGTGCGGCTTCGGGTTCTTCTTCGTGCCCGGTGCGTAGCCACCGTTCAAGACCATGCGAATCGAGTTCACCGGCGACGACATCGTGATCGACTGGTTGCCGGCGATCGGCGGATAGCTGGGCGGATAGCCCTTGCCTTCGTCGCCGTGGCACATGAAGCATTGTTTCGCGTAGATCTTGCGGCCGAGTTCCATCACATTCGGGCTGACAAGTCGCGCGCTGCTGGTCGGGGGCGCCTCCGAATCGCGCTTCGGCAGCTCTTTCAAATAGACCGCCATTGCTTCGACGTCCGCATCGCTCAAGTACTGGAGGCTGTTGTAGACGACCTCCGCCATCGGCCCATAGACCGTGGCCCGGTGCGAAACACCGGCCTGCAGCAGGTCCGTGATCTCCTTGATGCTCCAGTTGCCCAGGCCCGCCTCGCGGTTCGACGTGAGTGAGGGCGCATACCAGTTCTGGTTCGGGATCATGCCGCCTTCAAACTCCTGCGAGGTCTTCGAGCCGCCCAACCTGTTGATCGCGGTGTGGCACATCGCGCAATGCCCCAGGCCTTCCACCAGGTAGGCGCCGCGGTTCCATTGAGCCGACTTGTTCGTGTCCGGCACGTACTCGCCTTCCTTGAAGTAAAGGGTTCGCCAGCCGATCAGCAAGTCGCGTTGGTTGAAAGGAAAGCGCAACTCGTGCGGGCGATTTTTCTGGTTCACCGGCGGAACCGACATCAGGTAGGCATAGATGGCGTCGGAGTCCTCGCGCGTCACCTTGGTGTAGGAGGCAAAAGGCATCGCCGGATACAACAGGGTTCCGTCCCTGGAAACGCCCTTGTGCATCATTCGGTAGAAGTCGTCCGCCGTCCATTGGCCGATGCCTGTCTCGTCATCCGCCGTGATGTTGGGGGCGTAGAGATTCCCGAAAGGCGTGGGCATGGGCCGTCCGCCTGCGAACTGCTTGCCGCCCGGCGCCGAGTGGCAGGCCACGCAATCGCCCGCGCGGGCCAGGTACTCGCCCTTGTTGATCGTCTGGGTCGTGGGGTCGGTGGCGACCGCGCCGGGTACCACCGGCAGATAGCCGGGCATGAAGTACGCAATCGCGCCGGCGATGGCCAACACCACGACGACCGCGGCGACAAGGACGTTTCTCGTCCCTTTTCTCATGGGGCGGGCCTACATCTGGCTGCCGCACGACAGCGGCATTCTTTGAAGGTTGGCCTTCGCCGGAGACGCGTCGGCCGGCGGGTCTTGCGTGGCGAGCCAGGTGGCGACGGCATGCACGTCGGCTTCTGACAGGCGATCGGCAATGCGCTTCATGCAATCAGGCTGTGCAGCTTGCCGGTTGCCGGTTCGCCAACGCGTGAGCTGCGCCACGATGTAGGAAGAGCGCAGGCCCACGAGTCCCGGGATGCCTGGCTCCATGCCGGTCAGGCCGGGGCCATGGCACGTGATGCATGGCGGCACCTGCCTGCTGGCGTCGCCTGAGATGGCAAGCGTCGCGCCGCGCGAGATCACCGAAGCAGCCGCGGTGGTTTGCTGCTTCGCCTGGAAGGCGGGGCGCTGCTTTGCAAAGTGCTCTGCGATGTCTTTGAGATAGGCATCCGGCAAATAGGCGACCAGGTAATTCATCGGCGGATACACGCGCTTTCCGTCGCGAAACGCCACCAGTTGGTTGTAGAGATAGGCGGCCGGCTTGCCGGCGATGCGGGGAAGTATTCGTTGCTGGTGCCTTGCCCGCTTTGGCCGTGACAGGTCACGCAGCCCTGGACGCGAGCCTCCATCGAATCCACTGTCTTAAACGCAGCGATCGCCGCATCCTGGGCGCTGACGATGCCTGCGCTCAACAACAGTCCTGCGACGGCCAGCGACCTGTTTCAGCGTGAGTCCGCAGCCCGCGACGTGGGTGTAGGCCATCATCAAGATCTCGATTGCTAATGCCTTTCTTCGACGAACTTGTACGGATGAGTTCGGTTCGCGATAGTTGCCCGCCTTCTGCCGCTTGGGCAGCTTCACCTTCTCCCGAGGCACATCCTTGTACTTTGATGCTCCCCAACAGGTGACTGATGATGTTGAGCCGCGCCCGCTGCTTGTCGTCGGACCGCGCGACGAACCACGGCGCCCATGCAGTGTCGGTCGCGGCGAACATCGCGTCGCGCGCCCTTGAGTAGTCATACCAGCGATTGTAGGACTTGAGGTCCATCGGCGAGAGCTTCCAGATCTTGCGGCCGTCGTCGATGCGCGCCTCGAGTCTGCGCGTCTGCTCGTCGGGGCTCACTTCCAGCCAGTACTTGAGCAGGATGATGCCGGAGTGGACCATCAATTTCTCGAACATCGGCACTACCTTCAGGAATCCCTCTGCCTCCTCCTCGGAGCAGAAACCCATCACGCGCTCGACACCCGCCCGGTTGTACCAGCTACGGTCGAAGATCACGACCTCGCCTGCGGCCGGCAAGTGCGGCAGATAGCGCTGTACGTACATCTGGGACTTCTCGCGCTCGGTCGGCGCAGTGAGCGCAACGACGCGAAACACCCGCGGGCTCACCCGCTCGGTGATCGCCTTGATGGTGCCGCCCTTGCCGGCGCCGTCGCGGCCCTCGAAGACGATGCACACCTTGAGCCCCTTGAGCTTGACCCACTCCTGCAGCTTGACGAGTTCCACATGGAGCTTTTTCATCTTCCGCGCGTAGTCCTTCCCGGAGAGCTCGCCCCTGGGCGCCGCCGCGCCGGACTTGCCCGCGCCTGCTCTTGGCGACATCACCGTCACCCTTCTTTCCCTTGCGCTTCGGCTCGGCCTTCCTTGCTGCGCTCTTCTTTCCCATCGTCGTCTCCTCAGGTTTGATGTTGCGACGCGTTCGCAGTTGCCTGCAACGCCTGATAGCGTTCGATCGCCGCGCGCGCGTTGAACAGCATGCGCTCGCGGCCAAGTCGTTCCGCCAGCCCGGATTTTCGCACGACCTCCAGTACGCCGGGGTTCAACCCGACCAGCCATACGATGGCGCCGCGTTCAGTCGCGCGTTCATCGCCCTCCATCAGCGCCTGCAATGCCGAGTATTCGATATCGGGCACCCGGCTCATGTCCAACGCCAGCACGCGCGGCTTGTACTGCGTGACCAGCGCGTCGATCTGCTCCGCCACATTCTGCGCATTGACGAAGATAGAGGCGTCCCTCCGGCCGCACGATCAGCAGGCCCTCGAACGTCTCGTCGTCCGGGTTGTCCGGGCGACAAGGGTCGCAGCACATCGGCCCCGCGCTTGCGGCCGATGACGGACACGCGCGGGTTGGCAGTCTGGCTGGCCAGACCGATCAACGACAAGATGATCGCCACTACGATCCCCTTGAGCGTACCGAGCGTCAGCACACCGAGTGCGGCGACGATCGCCCAGCGAAACTCCATCGTGCGCACTTTGCGAATGGCAAGGAATTCCGCTGGCTGGATCAGTCCGACCGAGTAGACGATGACGATCGCTGCGAGCGTGGCGTTGGGCAGCAAGCCCAGAATTGGCGCCAGCAGCAGCATGGTCGCGACCGCGACACCGGCAGTCACGAGCGATGCCAGTTGCGACCGCCCGCCCGTTGCGCGCACGACCGCGGTCTGCGAGGTCCCGCCACCGGCCGGCATCGCGCCAAGGAATGCGCCGCCGAGATTGGCAGCCCCGGTCGCGATCAACTCGCGATTCGCATCGATGGGAGGATCTCCAGGGCGGGCAAAGGCGCGACCCGCCGCGATCGTTTCGGTGAAGCTCATCAGCGCGATCCCCAGCGCGCCGGGCGCCAACTGCTCGATCAACGCGAGATCGGGCATCGTGAGTGACGGGAATCCTTGCGGAATCAGGCCGACCGTCGAGACCCCAGTGCCTGCAGGCCGAAGAACCACGCCGCGGCAATGCCGCCGCCGACTGCGACCAGCGGCGCCGGAGAATGCGGCCACAGGCGCTCCATTCCGATCAGCACGAGCGAACGTCGCGGCGGCCACCGCGAGCGTCATCAGCGAGGTCTCCGGAATGTGTTGCACGACGTGGAGGAGATCGACGAAGAACCCCTGCTTGGCGATATGGATGCCCAGGAGTTTCGGCACCTGGTCCAGCACGATCACAAGTCCGATCCCCGCTTTGAAGCCGGTCAGCACCGGCGCGGAAATGAAGTTGGCGACGAATCCCAGACGCATCAGTCTCGCCAGAATCAGCAGTGGCGCCGACCAGCGCGGTGAGGGTTGCCGTCGCCGTGACAAGCTTCGCCGGGTCGCCGTCCGGCACAGCCAAGCCGAGCTGGGTGCCGGCCAGGATCGCCAGCGTGGTGGTAGAGCTGACGCTGAGCACGCGCGACGAGCCGAGCAGCGCGTAGACCACCATCGGGACGAAGGCGGTATAAAGACCGACGGCGACGGGCAGCCCGGCTACGGTCGCGTAGGCCATTGCCTTGGGCAGAACGACCGCCGCGGCCGTGAGACCGGCGACGATGTCGAAGCGGAGTGCAGCGGTGCGTTGCTCGCTTGCCTTCGTGTCGGTCGGAGGGTGATTCATGGTGCCAGTACGAGTCCCGGTTGCCGCGCGAATTAGCTCCAGTCAGTTCCGCGGCGAGCTGCGGGACCAGCGGGTGATTGTATCCTGTGGTCATGACCGTGCAGTCGCAAATCCGGGGATGTTCATCGCTGCGTTGGGTTGCAACCTGGCCTGGGGGCTCGTGGGTCTCGGGCTAGAATCCTCCAGCCGTACGAGGGTGGAAGGGCAACACGTGAAAATCGTAGAGATCACCTATAGGTACGACGCCAGCGACGCGGTGGCCCGACCGCGGCCCAGCGACCCGGATTCGGCGCGCGATCGCCTCGACGAAGGGAGCAGGACGATTGCCGCGCTGCTCGACAGCCTGAGCGAGGGAACCGGCACCGCCCGGCGGGTCATCCCGGTGGACCCGCGCGATCTCGGGCTCGCGACGGGTGACCGATCGGTGCCCGAGCAGCGCCCCTATGCCGCGGTGCTCGGTTGTTCCGATGCGCGCGTGCCGATCGAGCTGATCTTCAACGAAGGTCCAAACGACCTGTTTGTCGTCCGCGTCGCCGGCAACGGCCTCGGCAGCGAGGTACTCGGCAGCCTGAAGTATGCGGTCGACCACCTGGGCGGCAGTCTGAAGCTCGTCGTCGTCCTCGGGCACAGCGGCTGCGGCGCCGTATCGGCCGCCGTCGATGTCTTTCTCGACCCGCGGACCTATCTATCGCTTGCCGCCAAGCACTCCTTGCGCAACATCCTCGATCGGCTGCTCGTAGTAGGTGCATGCGACGGCGAGACGGATGACTGCGGTCTTCGGACCGGAAGTGACGCGCCGACGCGGTTTTCGGAAGCGCTGATCGAAGCGGCAATCGTCTCGAACGCGGCGCTGGCGGCCTACACGGTGCAGCAGGAAATCGGAAGCGGCGATCCGCACGTCCTGCGCGCGGCCTACGGGGTCTATCTCCTCGCGAGCCGACAGATCTGGGCACCGCGCAGCGCCAGCGCAGCGTGCGCCGGGCTCGCCTATCCGCCGGCGGATCAGTCCGCTTTCGAGGATTTTGCCGACGCGGTGGTGCGATCGGACCGGATCGCAGCGCTGCTCGCGCAAGGCGCCCAATAGAGGCACAGCGCTGCCGGCACCCGCTCGAAATTTGCCGATCGATGCCGCATCAAAACGACGCAGGCCAATGGCAAATCCGCCGGCAAGCGCGGGCGGAACCGAGGAGAGTAACGATGGAGCAGCGCACGCACGAGAAATATCAGCGCCTGCTCGATTTCTGCAAGGCGTTGCCGCCGACGCCGACGGCGGTCGCACATCCCTGCGACGAAAGCTCGCTGCGCGGTGCGGTCGAGGCGGCGCAGCTCGGCTTGATCGCGCCGATACTGGTGGGACCGCGGGCACGCATCGAAGCGTTGGCGAAGCAGCACGGTATCGATCTCGGAACCATTCCGATCGTCGACGCGCCGTACAGCGAGGCGTCAGCCGCGAAGGCGGTCGAGCTCGTGCGCGAAGGCAAGGCGGAGGCGCTGATGAAGGGCAGCCTGCACACCGACGAGCTGATGGGCGCCGTCGTCAGGCGCGAGACCGGCCTGCGCACGGCGCGACGCGTCAGCCATTGCTTCGTGATGGATGTCCCGTCCTATGCCGAGACGCTGATCGTCACCGACGCCGCGATCAACATCGCACCCACGATGGAGGACAAGGTCCACATCATCCAGAACGCGATCGACCTTGCGCACGCACTGCGCTTCCCGGAGGTCCGGGTGGCGATCCTCTCGGCAATGGAGACCGTCAACCCGAAGGTGCCGTCGACGATCGAGGCCGGCGCGTTGTGCAAGATGGCCGATCGCGGTCAGATCACCGGCGCGATCCTCGACGGTCCGCTCGCGCTCGACAACGCGATCAGCCTCGAATCGGTGAAGATCAAGAAGATCGACTCGCCGGTTGCCGGCCGCGCGAACGTGCTCGTCGTCCCGGATCTCGAGGCGGGCAACATGCTCGCGAAGAGCTTGTCGTTTCTCGCCGGAGCCGATGCCGCAGGTATCGTGCTCGGGGCACGGGTCCCGATCATCCTGACGAGCCGCGCCGACTCGGTGATGACGCGGCTCGCCTCCTGCGGCATTGCGGCATTGGTCGCGCACGCGCGACGCGAAGCGGCCGAAGCAAAGGCCGTGGCCCTGAACGCGCTGACGTCGATGGCCGACGCAATCGCCGTACTGAATGCGGGCTCGTCGAGCTTCAAGTTCTCGCTGTTCGCGGATAGCGCGCAAGGCATCACGCTCGTCGCGCGCGGACAGGCCGAGGGTTTGTACACATCGCCGCGCTTCGTTGCCAAGGATGGGACTGGCGCGACCATCGACGAGAAGTCGTGGGGCGAGGGTGTTTCGCTTGGGCACGCCGGTGCGCTCGATCACCTCGTCGACTTCCTGCGTCAGCGGCTGACCGAGCACCGGCTTGTCGGCGTGGGTCACCGGGTCGTGCACGGCGGACTCGAGTACACCCAACCCGTGCGCGTCGATGCGTCGGTGCTCGCGGCTCTCGAAAAATATATCCCGCTTGCGCCGCTGCACCAGCCGCACAACCTGGCGCCCATCCGGGCGCTGCTCGAGCGGCTGCCGCAGCTCCCGCAGATCGCTTGCTTCGATACCGCGTTCCACAGAGCGCAGCCGCCGGTTGCGCAGGCTTTCGCACTTCCCAAGGCAATAACGGATCGAGGCGTCATCCGGTACGGCTTCCACGGGCTGTCGTACGAATATGTGGCAGGGGTTCTGCCGGAGTACGACTCCGCGCGCCGCCGCTGGCAAGGTCGTCGTGCTGCATCTCGGCAATGGCTCGAGCATGTGCGCGATCGCAGGGGGCCGCAGTGTCGCGAGCACGATGGGATTCACCGCAGCGGACGGGCTCCCGATGGGCACCCGCTGCGGAAACCTGGATCCGGGCGTGGTGCTGTACCTGATGGACGAGCTCGGGATGGACGCGCGCGCGATCGAGAAGCTCATCTACCAGCAATCGGGCCTGCTCGGCGTGTCGGGGATTTCCAGCGACATGCGGACGCTCGAGGCCAGCAACGAGCCAGGCGCGCAAGGCGGCCATCGACCTTTACGTCTACCGGATCGGCCGCGAGCTGGGCTCGCTCGCTGCCGCTCTCGGCGGGCTCGACGCGATCGTCTTCACGGCGGGAATCGGCGAGAACAGCCGTTCGCTGCGCGAACGCGTCTGCCGCGATGCCGCAATGGCTCGGCGTCGAGCTGGATGCCGAAGCCAACGCAACGCAATGCGGCGCCGGACGAATCAGCACGGCCGCGAAGCCGCGTGTCGGCATGGGTCATTCCGACCAACGAGGAACTGATGATCGCGCGCCACACGTACAACGTGCTTTGTGCGAAGTCGCAATAAGAGCGCAGAATGGAACATCGCAATGTTCGCGATGAGCCTCTATCGTCGACCGTGATGTGAACATCATGGCGTGACCGTTTGCACGCCATTCTGCGGTGTTGGCGCCACATAGTCATGAACCATGCGCGCGAATTCTCGGTCAGCGACGTCCTCAAGGATGGCACTCGCGTCACCATACGCGCGATCTGGCCAGACGACCGGGACCGCTTTCTGGAGGCGTTCCGGTCGCTGGAAAAGGATTCGATCTACACCCGGTTCTTCAGCCCCCGAAAAACGATCTCTCCGGCGCCGAGCTCGATCGCGCGATCAACGTCGACTTCGTGCGCGAAGTGGCGCTGGTCGTGACGACCAAAACGGTGCGGGGCGAGACGATCATCGCTGCGGGACGCTACATCGCGAGCGACTCGCCGAACACCGAACGCTCGGCGGAGCTGGCGTTCATGGTCGAAGAGAGGACTATCAGGGCCGCGGAATCGCGTCTCGCCTCCTCGCACATCTGGCCGCGCTCGCCCGCAGCCAGAGGCTTACACACTTTGAGGCCGACGTGCTAAGTCAAAACAGCGCGATGTTCGCGGTCTTCAGGCGCTGCGGATTTCCCATGCGGCAGCGGCGCGATGGCGGCGTGGTTCATCTCACCCTCGAACTGGCTGCGAACGACAGCGCGGTCGGCTAGATCGCGTCAGCTTTCGAAGCTCGTATCAAGTCGTCAAGACCCACCAAATCGCTCATGCTCGAATCGCAGCCGGACGGCTTACCTAAGCATCCTCAGCCCAGGCTGCGGTAGAACTTCACGAACACCGCTTCGACCGACGAGCATCGCCACCACCACCACGATCAGGACCACCACCCCATGCCAGGGTCCGCCGAAATGCAAGCGGTCGCCGAATGCGAAGACGAGCGCTTCGAGAATGGCGAACTTGGACCCGAACAATACCACCCACGCGGCGAACCAGCGCATGAATTTCGCAAGACCTCCCAGGCCTCGCCTTGAAGAAGGCGGCGACCCGATGCTCCAGGGCGATCGTGAGCTTCAGGAGGACCTGCAACAGCACGGCGGCGAGCAGCGATGATCGTGAACGAGTCGACGAGACGTACATGCTCCCAGTATTCGACGAACAGGCCCAGCACCACGAGATCCAAGAGGGTTGCGGTCAAGTAGCGAAGGAACCCCCTTTGCCTCGGCGAGGGCGTGTGCTCCAGTCGGTGTCCCACATCGAGGCGCTAGCCGTTGTCGTGCTCACCGCAACTTGTTCACTCATGTTCCCGCCCTCCTATGCGAATCAGTAAACGCCGTACTCAGAACGCCGCGCCGATCGAACCAACGAAGACCTGGTCCGCTCGACCCCGGGTTGAACCAGTAAGCCGCCGATCGTGACGGGGCCCCAGGTCACCTGCGCGAACGGGCCGCGCTGGATGTCACGCTCGCCGCCGTAGGCCTTGGTGCGCTGGCCGGCAACGCCGACGCGAAGCCACTCGACCGGGCGGAATCCCAGCTCGCTCCAGGCGTAGAAGTAACTGTCGGTCTGCTCGCTGGTTGTCACGCACGTATTCGGCTTCGACATAGAAGTCGAGCTTCCTCCACGCCACGCTCGCCTCCAGACCGGGCACGAAAGCCTGCGTCGTACCCCACGCGCCGCCGAGCAGCGGCGTCAACTCCCCATGTGATCGCTTCCCCGCCGGAAAAGGTCCAGCCGACGAAAGCCGAGCGCGCACCGATCGACTCGTAGTTGTACCTGGCCTCGAGGTGCAGCGGGCCGCGATCGGCTGCCGCGATCGCCGACGTGTAGTTCTCGCCGTCGCGAACGACGGTCGGATACGCGGTGATCGCGAATTCCCACGACGGTTTCGTGGGAGGAGAAGCGCGGCGCCCGCTGCGTGTTCGTCCTCGCCGGCGAGTGCCGGCGTAGCGATGACGGCGGCCAACGCGAGCGATGGCCGACAGGACGCGCCTTCATCCGCCGAGCGCGTTGATCGCGAGCACGAGCCCGGTGCCGAGCCCGATCATCATGAACCCGACCTTCCAGCTTCCGTAACCCGCGTAGCGGCCAAGAGCGAGCCCGCCGAAGAACAGCATCGCCAGCGCGATGGCGCGGGATACCATCTTCGCCGTTCCGACATCCTGGATCAGCGCAGAAGGGCAGCACGACGGGAAAAGTCGACGCCACGACGATCAGGAATATCGCCACCGCGGCAAGCAGGTCGTTCCACTCGCAGAGTCGGTCGCGCCGGCACGGAGGACAGAGCGACGATTCGCCCGCGCATGGCCTCGATTTCCACCGACGAGACGAGACCCGCCGCCACGCGCGACAGCGAGCGCTCGATGATCGTGCGGCCCGTTTCCGCGTCTGGGGCGGCTCGCACGGAGCGTACGAGCGTGAGCAACCTGCCGCGATCCGTGACAGTGCGAACCAGGTACATGACCGCGTCGACGAGGCCCCAGGCAAGGTTGCAGCCCAAGGCAGCGGCGAACATTGTTCGGATTTGCTCGCGCCCGGACTCCGCACGGACACGGCGCCCACGAAGGTGAGCGCCATGAACAAACCGAAGAGCAGTTCCGATACCCGATCCACGGGACTGAGCACCGGCTCGCGGACTTCCTCTTCAGGGTTATTCTTTCCGGTCATTCCACGACCTCGAGCTCAGCCGGCGCGTTGCTCACGCTCCGCGCCACCGCCGGCCCATCACTGCTTGCTACCTTTGATGTTGCCGACCACGCCGCCGACCACGGCGCCGATGGCCGCCCCGGTCCAACCGCTGCCTCCGGCGATAGCCGCGATACCCGCCCCGGCCGCGGCACCAATGGCCGCGCCGCTCACCGTTCCCTGCTGCTGCGGGGTCATGGTCGTGCATCCGATCACGCCCGTCACGGCCGCGATCGCCACAATCACATTGACTCGTTTCATGGTCCGTCTCCGCTACTTGGTTTTCGCAAGGCCTGGCACGACCATTTCGAACCAGATGGTTTCGATGACCGGTCGCTGCAACTTGATCGGGATGCGCGGCGTACCAGCTGTCGAGTCCCTGCCGCACGCTGTCGAGCGTGTGACCCTTCAGCCCCTTGGCAAAGCGCGGAACGAAGCTCTGGGCGTCGGACGGCGGGTTCGCGGCATGATAAGCCGTCTCGACCTGGATGACGTTGGCGATACCGATGAGATAAACCTTCTTCAGCTGCTCTGACGACTTGGTCCAATGCTCGCCGGTGATCAGGGGAATCTCGTCCGCGCCGGCACTGCCCCACACCATCGCCAGCGTCATGCATCCCACGAGCATCGCCGCCCGCAAATGCGATTTCATATCCATGGTGTTCCTCTACGAAAATCCGAGCCTAAAATATATCACGAAGGTGCCCCTCCACCAAGGCGATGTGGCAAGATCGGCGCCAAGATGAAGCTTGCTGCAACGAGCGTGCGACGTGACCAGCGTGTTGATCTGATCGCGCCACACATTCCGAGCGCCCGACATCAACTGCACGATCAGCGCAGATCGGGAATCGTAAGGGAGAAGGGGAAATGAGCGACAACGCGGGAGAAGAAAAGGCTCGACGAAGCGCAGCGGAACGGCGTGCGCCTGGAAAAGTGGGGCCCCTACCTAAGCGAGCGGCAATGGGGCACGGTCCGCGAGGACTACAGCGACGACGGCGACGCCTGGAACTACTTCACCCACGACCAGGCGCGCGTCGCGCGCCTACCGCTGGGGCGAGGACGGCCTGGGCGGGATCAGCGACGACCAGCAGCGGCTGTGCTTCGCGCTGGCGCTGTGGAACGGCAACGACCCGATCCTCAAGGAGCGCGCGTTCGGCCTGGCCAACAGCGAGGGCAACCACGGCGAGGACGTCAAGGAGTACTACTTCTACCTCGATTCGACGCCGACGCACTCGTACATGAAGTATCTGTACAAGTACCCTCAGGCAGCCTACCCGTACGACGATCTCGTCAACACCAATCGCAATCGCGGCAAGCACGAGGCGGAGTACGAGCTGCTCGACACGGGCGTGTTCGACCGACAACCGCTACTTCGACGTGTTTCGTCGAGTACGCAAAGGCCGCGCCCGATGACGTGCTGATCCGGATCAGCGTCTGCAATCGCGGGCCCGACGCGGCGTCATTGACGGTTCTTCCCACGCTGTGGTTTCGCAACACCTGGTCGTCGCCGCGGCGACGAATCGAAACCGACCCTCGCGCGGGTCGATGCTCGCCGGCCATTCGGTGGTTCACGCCCATCGACCGCGGTGCGCCGTCCCAGGCATCGCTGGCAGACCATTTCCTGTACTGCGACGCCGACGTGCCGCTGCTGTTCACCGAGAACGAGACCAACAATGCGCGGCTCTTCGGTTCGGACAACGCCTCGCCCTACGTGAAGGACGGCATCAACAACTTCGTCGTTCACGACGACGCGACTGCGGTGAATCCGGCGCAGCGCGGTACGAAGGTGGCGGCGCACTACCAGGTCGGCGTCGACGCCGGCAAGACGCAGATCGTCCGGCTGCGACTGACGACGCGCGCGCCACGAGCAGTCTCGGCCAGCCGTTCGGCGATTTCGACGCGGTGTTCGCGGCGCGGCTGAGCGAGGCCGACGCGTTCTACACGCTCGATCACGCCTGCCGCGGTTGGCAGCGATCCCGACCGTGCCAATGTCATGCGCCAGGCGCTGGCGGGAATGCTGTGGACCAAACAGTACTTCTACTACGACCTGGACAGTATGGCTCGACGAGCACGGCGCCGGAGCCCAGTTGCCGCAGAGCGAGCGACGCGCAGGTCGCGCAACCGCGAGTGGGCGCACATGTTCAACGACGACATCATCTCGATGCCGGACAAGTGGGAATACCCGTGGTATGCCGCGTGGGATCTGGCGTTCCACATGATCCCGCTGGGCATGGTCGACCCCGACTTCGCCAAGCAGCAGCTCGACCTGATGCTGCGCAACGACTACCTGCATCCGAACGGCCAGTTGCCCGCCTACGAATGGAACTTCGGCGACGTCAACCCGCCGGTGCATGCGTGGGCGACGATGCAGCTCTACCTGTTCGACCAGGAGCGTCGGGATGGCAAGGGTGATATCGAGTTTCTCAAGTACGCGTTCTCCAAGCTGCTGGTCAATTTCACCTGGTGGGTCAACCGCAAGGATCGCACCGGCGCCAACGTGTTCGAGGGCGGCTTTCTCGGACTCGACAACATCGGCGTATTCGACCGTTCTTCGCCGCTGCCCACGGGCGGGTACCTTCGACCAGGCCGACGGCACGGCGTGGATGGTGTTCTTCAGCCAGCAGATGCTGCGCATCGCGGTCGAGCTCGCACTGCATGAGCCGCTCTACGAGGAGTTCGTGGAGAAGTTTTTCCAGCACACGCTGTTCATCGCAGGCGCCATGGACCGCGTTGGCGAACGCCATGACGAAATGTGGGACGAGGAGGATGGTTTTTCTACGACGTTCTGCGGTTCCCGGACGGCTCCGCCACGCGCCTGAAGGTGCGATCGATCGTAGGACTGCTGCCGCTGGCCGCGGTCGGCGATCTTCGAGGAGGACATCCTCGCGAAGCTGCCGAAGTTTCGCGCAGCGTGCCCGGTTGTTCATGCGGCCGCCACCCCGAGCTCGTCGCCGAACGTCCATCTCCCGAGTCATCCCGGGCAAGCCGATCGTCGGATGCTGTCCATCGTCGACGAGAAAAATTGCGGCGCATCCTCGCGCGCATGCTCGATGAGGCGGAGTTCTTCGGCCCGCATGGCATTCGCGCGCTGTCCCGCTTCCACCTCGACCACCCATACGTCTTCCACCACGCCGGGCAGGACCATCGCGTGGCGTACGTTCCCGGAGATTCCGATACGGGCATGTTCGGCGGCAACTCCAACTGGCGCGGGCCGGTATGGATGCCCATCAACTTCCTGCTATACACCGCGCTGCTGCGTCTCTATGCCTACTACGGCGAGGATTTCAAGGTCGAATGCCCGACCGGCTCGGGCCAGATGATGACCTTGCTCGAGAGTCGCCAAAGAGCTCGGCGAGCGGCTCTGCCGAATCTTCCTGCGCGACCTCGGTCCGGCAGGCGTCCGGTGTACGGCGCGACGCACAAGTTCAAGGACGATCCACACTGGCGCGACCTGGTGCTCTTCTTCGAGTACTTTCACGGTGACACCGGTGCCGGGATCGGCGCCGAGTCATCAGACGGGCTGGACCGGTTGCATCGCCCGGATCATCGAGGGCAATGCCGTGCTCACCAAGGAGCTGCTGCTCGCGCCCGGCGCCGAGGCGGCGGTCATGAAGGCGCGGCGAGGAGGCAGCATACGTGCGACGCGTGCGTAATTTCGGCCCGACTCACTGCAGGAAAGAGAGAAGAACATGAAAAGCTACTACACGCACATGAATCTCCCGGAACCGGTTGCTGCCGACCGTGCAGACGATCAGGTTGCTCCAGGGCCAGACTGCGCTGGTGACCGGCGCCAACTCCGGCATCGGTCGCGCCATCGCGATCTCGCTGGGCAAGGCCGCGGCCAACGTGGTCGTCAACTACGTGACCAAGCCCGAAGATGCGGAGGCCGTCGCCGAGGAAATCCGCAGTGGCGGGCAGCGCGCGATGACCGCGCAGGCCGACGTGGGGACGAAGCGCAGGTGCAAAGCGATGTTCGCCGCGGCCGTGCGCGAGTTCGGCACCGTCGACATCCTCGTCAGCAACGCAGGCATGTGAGCGGAACGCGCCAGTCCACGAGATGACAACCGCGCAGTGGATGCCGTGATCAATGTCAACTCTGCGTGGCGCGTTTCTTTGCGCGCGCGAAGCCGTGCGCGAGTTCCTGCGCAGGGGCGTGCGTCCGGAGGTCTCGGTGGCGGCCGGCAAGATCATCTTCATCAGCTCCGGTCCACGAAGTCATTCCGTGGGCCGGCCACGTGAACTACGCCGCCTCGAAGGGCGGACTCATGCTGCTCATGAAGAGCCTGGCACAGGAGGTCGCGGAGAAGCGCATCCGCGTCAATTCCATCGCGCCCGGCGCCATTCGCACACCGATCAACACGGCTGCGTGGGCGACGCCGGAGGCTCTACGCGGACCTCATGAAGCTGGTGCCTTACAAGCGGATCGGCGAGGTGGAGGAGATCGGCCGCGCCGCGGTCTGGCCTCGCGTCGGACTTCACGGATTACGTAATCGGAACGACGCTTTTCATCGACGGCGGGATGACCTTTGTACCCTGGATTCGAGTCCGGAGGTTAGGCTGGCCGCGGGTGACGGGATTCAACGACGCCGTCGAAGAGCTGACCGTGCCATCGCCTCGCTATCCATCGCTCTACCAGGTCAACACGCGTGTCATGCTGACCGAGCTGTCGCGCTCGCTAGGCCGCCCGGCCACGCTCGATGACATTTCCGACGCCGAACTGGACCGCCTGGCGGGGACGGGCTTCGACTGGATCTGGTTGTTGAGCGTCTGGCAGACAGGTCCCGCCGCGCAGCGGTTTCGCGTAGCAATCAGCAGTGGCGACGTGAGTTCGAGGAGACGCTAGCCCGACCTGCACGAGGACGATATCGCCGGTTCAGGATTTGCGATCAGCGGCTACACAGTGCACCGCAAGCTGGGCGGCGACGCGGCGCTGGCCCGATTGCGCGCGCGTTTGCGCCAGCGCGGGCTGCGGCTGATGCTCGATTTCGTTCCGAACCACATGGCCCCGGATCACCCGTGGATCGACGAGCACCCGGACTACTTCGTCCACGGCAGCGGAGTGACCTCGCCCGCTCACCGCAAAATTACTGTCGGGTGAAAACGAAAAACGGGCCGCTGTTGCTCGCCTACGGCCGAGACCCGTACTTTGACGGCTGGCCCGACACGCTGCAGCTCAACTACGGCAACCCGGAGCTGCAGCAATCGATGATCGGTGAGCTGGAGAGAATCGCCGGCCAATGCGATGGCGTGCGCTGCGATATGGCCATGCTCGTCTTGCCCGAAGTGTTCGAACGCACCTGGGGCATCCGGGCCGATCTCGTTCTGGCCGAAGGCGATCGAGTCGGTGCGGCGCAAACATCCGGACTTCCTGTTCATGGCCGAGGTTTACTGGGACATGGAATGGACGCTGCAGCGGCAGGGCTTCGACTACACCTACGATAAGCGCTTGTACGACCGCTTGCGCGAGCATCGCGCCCGCCCCGTGCGTGAGCACTTCGCCGCGGGTTTGGACTTTCAAGACAAGCTCGCCCGCTTTCTGGAGAACCACGACGAGCCACGGGCGGCAGCGACGTTTGCGCCCGAAGTACACGTGGCCGCCGCGGTCCTGACCTACTTCTCACCCGGCCTGCGGTTCTTTCACCAGGGACAGTTCGAGGGGCGACGCACGCGCATCTCGCCGCATTTGGTCCGCGGGCCGGATGAGCCTGTGGACGATCGACTCGCTCCAGTTTTATGCAACGGCTGCTTCCCGTGCTCCGCCGACCGATAGTTCGCGAAGGTCGCTGGTCGTTGTTGGAATGCGTTCCCGCCTGGCAGGACAACGGAACTTCGGACAACTTCATCGCCTGCCGCTGGGAACGCAATCCGCGCGAGTGGCTGTGCGCGGTTGCGAATTACTCGCCGCAGCAAAGTCAATGCTTCGTCCGTATGTCCTACTCGGAATTAGTGGGTCGGACCGTTCGGTTCCAGGACCTGCTCAGCCTGGATTGCTACGATCGACCGGGCGATGACCTGCACAGTCGCGGTCTGTTCGTGGATATCCCCGCCTGGGGCTACCATGCTTTCGACGTGCAATGGCTTGCTTGACCTAATGCGTTCCTCGAGCCGGGTCGCGGCCGTGCTCTCGGATGCGCGCTGGCGGCAACCAGCGCGCACGCGATAAGATTCGCCCTCGTGAACTGAAAGGACGCTCGATGAAAACCGCCACACTATTGCTCTCCCTTGCATGCGCCTGCTTCCTGTCCGGGAACGCCGCGCTCGCCCAGAAGCCGGCGCCGCAGAAGGCGGCGGGCGCGAACCTCACCATCGATCCCGCGGAGATGCAGAAGCCGTGGACCGGTGATCTGGACGGGATGATCGAGCGGCGGGTCATCCGCGTGCTGACCGTCAACAGCAAGACCTTCTATTTCAATGACAAGAGGTACGCTGCGCGGCACTGTCGTGGAGTACTACCGGTTGTTCGAGGACGAGCTCAACAAGAAGCTCGCCGCCGAGAACAAGCTCAAGAACAAGAACCTGAAGGTACGAGGTGTTCTTCATCCCGTGCGGCGCGACCAGCTGCTGCCGGCGCTTGCCGCAGGCAAGGGCGACATCGTCTCCGCCAATCTCACCATCACGCCGGAGCGCCAGAAACTGGTGGACTTCACGACGGCCAGCCTGAGCCAACGTGAGCGAGGTCGTCGTGTCGGGGCCTGCTTCGCCGAAGATCGCCAGCCTGGACGATCTCTCCGGCAAGGAAGTGTTCGTGCGCAAGTCGTCGAGCTATTACGAGAGCCTCGTTGCCCTCAACAGAAGTTCGCGGCGGCAAAGAAGCCGCCGGTCAAGCTGAAGGAAGCCCCCGAGACGCTGGAGGACGAGGATCTGCTCGAGATGCTCGACGCCGGTCTCGTCGCGCTCGTCATCGTTGACAAGCACAAGGCCGACTTCTGGAAGCAGATTTTCACGAAGCTCACCGTGCACGACAACGTCGCGGTTCGCAGCGGCGGCGGCGTCGGGCCGGCGATACGCAAAGGCAGCCCGCAGCTCAAGGCGGCGCTGGATGAATTCATAGCCCGCCACAAGGTCGGGACCGCGACCGGCAACCAGCTCCTGACGCGCTACCTGAAGAACGTCAAGTACGTGAAGAATGCGGCCTCCGAGGAGGAGCGCAAGAAGTTCCTGGCGCTGATCCAGTATTTCCAGAAATACGGCGAACAGTACGACGTGGACTGGGTGCTGATGGGCGCGCAGGGCTACCAGGAGTCGCAGCTCAACCAGAATGCAAAAAGCCCGGTGGGCGCGATCGGGGTCATGCAGGTGATGCCCGCCACCGGCAAGGATATGAAGGTGGGCGACATCACGCGAGACCGAGGCGAACATCCACGCCGGCATCAAGTACATGCGCTGGATGATCGACCAGTACTACGGCAAGGAGCCGATGACGAAGCTCGACAAGGCGCTGTTCGCGTTCGCCTCCTACAATGCCGGCGCGGGCCGCATTTCGTCAGCTGCGCAAGGAGGCCGCCAAGCGCGGACTCGACCCCAACGTCTGGTTTCAGAACGTGGAGTACGTGGCGGCCGAGAAGATCGGCCAGGAAACGGTGACCTACGTCAGCAACATCTACAAGTACTACATTGCCTACCGCCTGGTTCTGGAGAGCCGGGCTGCCACGAAGGAAGCGATCGAGAAGGTCAAGGGTGGCGCCAAATAGCATCATCCGCAAAGGCGCATACGTTTCCTGGAGCACCACCTGCTCGACCATGGCATTCGAAGACCTTGCCGCGCTCTACCGTCACAACCGCGCGCGCGGTGGTGTTGCTGGTCGCAGCATTGGTCATCGCGGTGCTCTCGTTGGCTGTGCTATTCCTGCAACCCGGGCCGTCACGCCACATCGTGCTTGCCACGGGTGCGGAAAGCGGGATCTACCATCAGTACGCGTTGCGCTACAAGGAGATCCTCGGCCGCGAGGGCGTGAAGGTCGACCTGCGGATGACCGGCGGCGCTGGTGACAACCTTCGCTTGTTGCTGGATCCTAAATCCGGCGTCGACGTCGCCTTCATGCAGGGCGGCGTCGCCACGTCTCCGGAGGCCGACGGGCTGGTGATGCTGGCGAGTCTGTACTACGAACCGCTGTGGATCTTTTATCGCGATTCCGCGACTCTTTCTCAAATCAGGCAGCTGTATGGCAAGCGGATCGCCATCGGAATCCCGGGTAGCGGGACGCGTGCGCTCATCGCGCCGTTGTTCGCAGCCCAGGGCTTGGCTACGGCCGGCGGCAAAGGGGTGGCTACACCGAACTTGTCGACCTCGGGGTGGCGACGCGCTACGTGCACTCAAGGCGGGTGAGATCGATGCTGCCCTCTACGTCGGCGGTGCGGCCACGCCCACCATCCAGCAGGCCCTGCGCGATCCATTTATCAAGTTCATGAACCTCACGCACGCCGACGCTTACCCACGACGTCTTCCCTTCTTGACGAAGCTCACGTTGCCATACGGCACGATCGATCTGGCGACTCAACCTTCCGGATCAGGACGTCACGATGATCGGCACCAAGGCGATGCTCGTCGCGCGCGACGACCTGCATCCCGCACTCATCAACCTGCTTATCGACGCGGCGCGTGAAATTCATGGCCGGCAGGGCTACTTCGAGGCTGCAGGCGAGTTTCCCGGGACCGCGCAGGTCGACGACATCCCGGTCTCCCCCTATGCGGATCAGCACCGGCGTTTCGGACCGAGCTTTCTATACAACTACCTGCCATTCTGGCTTGCCACCTACGCCGAGCGGGCGCTCATCCTCATCATCCCGCTCGTCGTCGTCCTGGTCCCGCTCGTGAACTTGCTGCCGCAGATCCTGCGCTGGCGTTCTCGCTCACGGATCTATCGCTGGTACGGCGAGCTGGCATTGCTGGAGCGCGACGTGGCGACGCGCCAGGGTACGTTGCCGATCGAGAAGTGGCTGCAGGATCTCGACCGCATCGAGCGTGCCGCCGAGGAAATCCATACGCCGGCTAGCTTTGCCAGCGAGGCGTACACGCTGCGCGAGCATATCGGCCTTGTCCGCCGCAACATTCTGGCGAAGGCGAGCGCGCCGGCGCGGGCCGACAGTTAGCCGGTGGGGAGACGCCAGAACTGCAGCCGACGCAGCAGCCTTTGGGTGGGGGCATCTGGGCGCGCTATTGCGTCCAATGCTCGATTTGCAATTGGCTCACCTTCACGCGGTCGCCAACGGTGAAGTCGGAGACTCCCTGCCGCGACACCGTCCGGTAGTTGCCGTCGTCCATGCGCACGATAAATTCGTAACGCGTGTTGGCGGTCCGCTCCTGCCACTGGCGGCTCCCGGCCGAGCCGACAAACGCATTCTGCGTTCCGGTCTTTCGGCCGAGCGGGATATGACATCACGAGCCCGACGGGCGACGCGGAATCGGTGCCTGGAGACGGTGTCGTGCGTGACTGTCTGAACTTCGCGAATCGACTGGATGGTGCCGCAATCCTGGCAACGCATGACGACGCTCATCACCGGTGTCTCGTACCGGGTTCGGTGCTTATGCTGCGCGTCGACCTCGCACGCGGCCGCGATCGAGAGAACCGCCACGACCGCCGCAAGTTGGCGTCGCACGGCGCCTACTCCGGAATTGCCTGGAGAACGTACAGGGCAGACAGCAGCAAGCTGGGTTGCCCGAACTGCTCAAGCCAACGCGCGTAGATACTGGTTGATTTCTCCAGACCTGAAGATATCGGCGAGACTCCGGTTCACCGCGAGCCGGAAATCCGAGTCGTTGCGCGGCAGAGCGAGCGCGTACGGCTCGACCGAAAAGTCTTCGTCGATCAGCCGAAGTGGCCGCGGAGATTCAGTCGCCTTCAGCAAGCTGAATAGCAGGAACCTGTCCGACGCGAAGGCATCGGCACCTCCTTCCTTCAGCAAGGTAACCCCGCGCTCGCGGGTGTCGATCGGAATGACCTGGGCCTTGATCTTGTTCTTGACGAGCGCGGCGGCGAGCGCGCGCTGCGGTCGTCGTGCCGCGAATAACCGCAATTCGCTTGCCTTCGAGCGTCGGCTATCCGCTTGATGCCCGAGTCGTCCGTCACGACAAGGCTTGCGCCGTCGACGAAGGTGATCAAGCTGAAATCGACCAGTTTCTGGCGAGTAAACGACCAGGTCGTGGTGCCGCACTCGATGTCAATTCGTCCCGTCCGAATCGCCTCGATGCGGTCCTTCAATCCGAGAGGAACCCAGACAATCCGAATTCGGTGCAACCCGAGCTGGCGCTGAATGCCTTCGGCGACATGCTGACAGAGATCGACCGAATAGCCCTGTGGGGACTTGTCGCTGCCGGTGAAAGAGAAAGGAGCCGAGCCCTCGAAGTAGCCCAGGCGGATCTTTTGCGTATCCCTGATTCTGTGAAGCGTACCTTCGGCAGCGGCGGCCGTGCAACAGGCCATCGTTTGCAGAAGCAACAACAGCATGACGCATGGCGCGAATTTCATTGAGGGTCTCATGGATATCATCGAGTGGGGCCGTAGCTCGATTATAAGCGACTCTACGGACGCGCAGGCGGCTTGCCTTTAGAACGCCGCAACTGCGTTCGATCACCCAATAGCTCGCAATACCGCCGATGGCGTAGGGCGGAATCCGCCACAACCAATGCAGCTGTGGGCAGGACAATGCGCTGGCCGATCCAGCGTCCCATGGCGATGACCGCGAACACGGCTGCGATGAACATCAACTGGCCGATTTCGACGCCGACATTGAAGAACAGCAGTGCCACCGGAATCGACAGCTGCGGCAAGCCGACTTCGGCCAATGCGCTCGCGAAGCCCAGTCCATGCAGCAGGCCGAAATGTGAACGCGACGACCCAGGGGTAGCGCTGCGTCAGTCCGGCTTGCCTTGCCGCGCACGGATGATCTCGCCCGCCACGAAAACGATGGAAAGCGCGATTGCCGCCTCTACCGGAGGACCCGGCACGTGCACCCATCCGAGCGTCGCGGCGACCAGCGTGAGGCTGTGCGCGACCGTGAATGCGGTGACGGTTGCGATCAGGCGCCGCACTCCTTTCACAAGGATCACCAGCGCCAGCACAAACAGCAGGTGGTCGAACCCGGTGAGGATGTGCTCGATGCCGAGCACCGTGTAGGTCTGCACGACCTCGAATGCGCCGGGGCTTGCCGTGACGACGAAGCGCGGGTCGACGGGTAGCACCCGCCCCAGTTGCACCGAGCCGTCGGCGCGCTCCAGCCGCACCAGCACGTCGATCCGCGCAGCGGACAGGTTAGAAAACTCGATCGCCTTGTCAGCGAGTCCGCCATCGACCTCGATGCGCCAACGCTGCACCGCGGTGCCCGCGGCGTAGCTGCTGTGCACCGGCGTTAGCGCGCGCGCGCCCTCGGGAATATCGGCACGACCTTGAGCGTGGTTGTTTCGTCCAGCGCCGGCACTTTCCACAGCACGTCGTAGCGAGTGGCGTCGACCTGGCGCAGTTGCAAGTAGGCCGGGCGGAACTCGTCGGCCATGGCGGGCAGCGCGACCGCGAACAGCACCCAGCCGAGTATCAGCAACCGGCGCAGCACGCTCATCGCTGCGCAGCCAAAGACGCCAGTTTCTTCGTCTCGATCACGACCGTATAGTGGCTGCGGAGCTTCTGGTAGCTGTCACTGCGCGAGCTCACGCGGCGTTCGTTTTCCCATTCGCGCGCAACGATTCGGCGAATCCCGTCCAGCTCCGGCAGCGCGGCCGGCGTACGCGCGGTAACGCGCACCAGATGCGCGCCGAAACTCGACGCGATCGGTCCGCTCCACTGTCCGAGGGTGCCGTTTCGACCTGCCGCGCGAACCCCGCGCCGAAGTCGCGAGCGACCAGGTCCTGCGCAGTGTTCTCGACCCGACTTGGCAGCATGGACGCCTGACCCAGTTTCCTCGGGTCGGCACCACGCGCCACCGCAACGCGCGCGGCAGCGACTGCGCGCTCGACATCCGCTGGAGTCCCCGCGTTGTCGAAGAAGATCTGCTCGAAGCTCACCGTCGCCGGCAGGAGGAAGCGGCCGGCGTTCTCAGTCATGTAGGCCGCGAGGTCCGCATCGGATGGCGCTTCGCGTGCACTTTGCTCTTCCGCAATGACTTCGAACTTCTGACGAACGCGCCGCTTTATCAGCGCGTCGTCGCGATCAAGACCGAGCGCCAGTCCCTCGCGGTAGAGGATCTCGTCGCGTACGTAGGCGTCGACGAGGCCCGCGAGCTCCTGGTCGCTGGGCTTCCTGGTCCAGCGCGCCTCGTGCTCGCGCGCCATCTCGTCAACCATCGCCTCGCTGACCACGATGCTCATGCCAGCCCGATTCGGCGCGGCAACCTTTCCATACACGACGAATAGCGCGATACCGATCAGCAGGAAGTGAAGGATCGGCTCCTGTAACAGTCGTCTTGTTCGCACGTCGATACCTCTCGTCGGAAACGATCAGGGCTCAACCGCGCGGCCCCGCCTCGCAACCAGGGGCAGCGATCGGTTACGCGTCGATCACGTCGGGGAATACCAGATCGGCGACGTGTACGCGCGATCCTGAATTGCAGTCGGGGCTGCTGCCGGCGGCTTGGTGCCGAAGAACTTGGCGTCGTACGTCGTCCAGCGCGGCGTCGGGATTTCGATCACCCGCACGTAGTAGAACGCACGTTGCTTCGGATCGAAGCTCGGGTCCTTCCAATGCGCGTGCAGGTACGGCGCGCCGATCGCATTCGTGTAGCTCGCGTCCTTCACGTTCACCGTGTTGCCGACCGGCGGCAGCTTGCCGTCCTTGCCCGGCTTGCGGTTGCCTGACCATGCCACGTCGTAGACCTTCTCGTGCGTCTTGCCGGCAGCGTCGAGCCAGCCCTTGATGACCTGGATGCGGTCGAGATTCGCGCCATCGGCATCGCGCACGGCGCGCACCAGGAACGTCGGCGCCTTGCCGGCCGGTGCGTTCTTGAGATCGCCGCCCATCGGCACGCCGCGCTTGTAGCCCTGTTCGGCGAAATCCGAGCGCTCGAGGTCCTTGGCAGTGAAGTCATAGCCGCCAAACACGCGCACCAGCAAGCGCGTGCCGGTCGTGGCGTAGACCTCCTTGCGCGCCATCGCGTCCCACAGCGCTTCGCGGGTGTTTTCTCTCGCCCAGACTGCGGCGAGACCCGATGCGCTCGTCATCCACGCGTACTGCCTCATCGCCTTGTTCTCCGCGAGACGGCCGGTGATGACCTCATCGAAACGGTGCGGAGAAGACGACGGCTCCAGCGGCACGACCTTGCCGAAGAAGTTGTCTTCCTGGGTGGTCGAGAGCGAGGTGTGGGAGTCGGTCGAGCCGACGATGCCGAACTTGAACGGATTCACTCCCAGCTTCGCCTCGTAGCTCAAGCCACGCTTGTAGGCTTCGCGCGTGTATTCGCGCGGCAGCATCGCCGGCGTATGAACCTCGGGCCCGAAACTGCTCTTGTCCCAGCGCTCGAAGTTGGCGAACTCGTCCGCCGGGCGACAGTGCGGGATGAGCTTCGCCGTCACCCTTCATCTGCGTCGTTTCGTAGAGCGGCTCCCAGCGCATCCTGCGCTCCGCGTAGTCGCGGTCGATCGGCTTCTTGCTGGTCAGCGTCACGTCGTCGAACATGAGGCCCATGGAAAGATTGCCGTTGTGCGGGATGGCCAGCAGCCGGGTGCCGGTCTTCTTCTCGGCGTCACTCATCCACTGCCAGAGGACTTCGGGATCAACGGTATCGTATTGGGAGATCGGAATGATCTTGTCGGCCTGCTCCTTGCCGCCGCGGAAAATCACGTTGCGGTGAAGGTTGTTGCCGCCCGGCGTCGAGGTCCATTCGAAGCCGATGAAGGCGGTGAATCGACCCGGCTCGTTGTACTTTTCCGCCGCCGCCGTTTCCTGCTGCCACATCGTGCGCGTGATGGTGTCGTTGCCTTTGAACGGATCGTCGCGCGCATTCAGGCGCTTGGCCCACTCGTTGAAGGCCTCGAAACCCTTGCCCGCCTTGACCAGGTCATGCACCTTGCGACCCCAGTCAGATTTCAGCAACTCCGGGTCCGAATTGGCGATCTGCGGCGCCAGGCCGAGGTTCTCCGAGTGATCGGAGACGACGAGGAAGTCGAGCGGCCGCTGCAATTTCGCGGGAAGGCCGGTGCTGGACTTCACTTCTTCGCCACGCGCGAACCGATACGCCTCCTCCGGCCCCAGGGTGTTCCCGATCATCCCCGCATCGGTCGAATACGACGTGTGCAGGTGGGTGTCGCCGAAGTAAACGCGGTTCGGGAAGGTTTTTGTCGGGTACGGCGAGTATTGGATCTTCTCGCCCGTCGGCGGTGGAATATCCTGCGCCCTCAGATTCACAGCGCTCGCGAGCATGACAACACTCGCGCCGGCGATCATCCCAAGTCCGAACGGTGGACTTCATTGTTGCCTTCCTCCAGCAGTTGAGCGTCAGGACCTGTCGCCAGTACATTTCCGATTGTCAAGCAGTCATCTCTCGTCCAATCCGGGACAACAAACGAGAACCCGATTCATTTTCATTGTCTTTCCCTCTGAACTAGCTGATGCCGCATCGCGGTGCGCGGTGCGTCCGTTGCCGCATTCGCAGGCGCATCGGCGTCGGACGCTTCCGACACCCACGCGTCGAGCAGCGTGTAGGCGACCGCGAGGAGCACCGGGCCGACGAACAGCCCGAGTAGACCGAACGCAAACAATCCTCCGATGACGCCGGCGAAGATCAGCAGCAACGGCAAATCCGCGCCCTTCTTGATCAGGATCGGGCGCAGGATGTTGTCGAGGCTGCCCACGACGATCGTCCATATGAGCAGCGCGACGAACCAGCCGGTGTCGCCTTGCCACCACAGCCAGGCAAGCCCGCCGAGGAGCACCGGCAACGGACCGATCTGCGCCAAGCGCCAGCATGAACATCACCGCCGTCAGCATCGCCGCGAACGGGACGCCGGCGATCGCGAGACCGATTCCGCCCAGCACCGACTGCACCAAGGCAGTGACAACCACGCCGAGCGCGACGCCGCGGATCGCCTGACCGGCGAGGCGCACGACCTGATCGCCGCGCTCGCCCGCGAGGCGCCGGCCGAACCGGCGCACCCAGCGGGCGGCATCGTCGCCGGTCATGTAAAGGATCGCGCAGATGACGACGGTGAGCAGGAACTGCAGGCTCACCAGACCGAAGTTGCCGACCTCGGCGACGAACCAGCTCGCGACGCGGGCTCGCGTAAGGCTTGACAATTTCCGCGAGCTCTTCCGACCCCTTGTCGGCGTACTCGCGCCAGACCTTCGCCGCCTTGTCGCCGACGACCGGGATCTTCTCGACGAACTCGGGCGGCTGCGGAAGCTTCACCTCGGAGAATCGACTCGTCCAGTCGACGATCTCGCTGGCGTTGGCGACGATGGTGCCGATCGCGGCGGAGAACGGGACGACGAAAACCAGCAGCAGTGCCGCCGTCATGATGGTGGTGGCGAGCCAGCGCTTGCCCCAGAGGCGCGACTGGAGCGCGCGCAGGATCGGCCACGTGGTCACGACGATCATCGCCGCCCAGATGGTCGCCGCGAGGAACGGCCGCAGGATCCAGACCGACGCGGCAATGAGTCCGCCGATGATCAGGACCGCAAAAACGGTTCGGGTGAGATCGCGGGTGAGGGGGTCCTGTTCCATGATGGTCGCGAATAGCAGCTCTTCCGGCTACTGCATGAACCAGCCGTGGCTCACCACCAGCGACTGGCCGGTGAGCGCGTTCGACGGGAACGCCGCGAAGAACAGCGCCGATCTGCGGCAACGTCATCGACGGTCGTGAACTCGCCGTCGACCGTCTCCTTGAGCATGACGTTCTTGATGACGTCCTGTTCGGAGATGCCCAGTGTCTTCGCCTGTTCCGGAATCTGCTTGTCGACCAGCGGCGTGCGCACGAAGCCGGGACAGATGACGTTCGCACGCACGCCGTGCTTGCCGCCCTCCTTGGCCACGACCTTGGCCAGGCCGATCAACCCGTGCTTGGCGCGTGACGTACGGCGCCTTGAGCACCGACGCTTCCTTCGAATGCACCGAGCCCATGTAGATGATGCTGCCGCCGCGACCCGATTTGTACATGTGCGGCAGTGCACGCGCGCGTGGTCAGAAATGCGCCGTCGAGGTGGATCGCCAGCATCTTCTTCCACTCCGCGTAGCTGAATTCCTCGATCGGATGCACGATCTGGATGCCGGCGTTGCTGACCAGGACGTCGACGCCGCCGAAGGATCGGACGACCGCTGCCACGCCGTCGTTTACCGCCTGCTCGTCGGTGACGTCCATCGCAACGCCCATCGCCTGGCCTCCGCTGGCGCGGATCTCGTTGGCGGTGGCCTCCGCCGCGTCCTTGTTCAGATCGGCGATCGCGACCTTCGCGCCCTCGCGCGCGAATACCAGTGCGATGCCCTTGCCGATCCCGCTCGCAGCGCCGGTAATGATGGCGGATTTGTCGCGCAGTCTCACGGTGTCTCCATTCACGATTTGAGCGATGTCATGAATCGCGTACCCCGTAGTCATTCAGGGACGGGCCGCTGCGCGCAACCAATCGCGTCATCGGGTGAGATCATAGACCCTGCACGCTCTGATCCGATATCGTGGCTACTATAGCGCCAATTAATGAGCACGCAGAGATTCTGCGAGGCTGACCAGATTTTGTGGATTGAGGAGAATGACGCCGCGGCGCGGGCTGTCGATGTCCGCGATGAGAAAGAACGAAATCGACACCACGAGCGGCAGCACCAGATGCAGGACACGTCCCGCCTTTGCGCTTCGCGCACCATAGCCGAGCAACAAATTGCTGCAGATGGCGATCGCCGCCATCAGACCCCATGCCGCAACGGGGATTCGGTTCCACCAGGCAGCCTGCGTATATCCCTGGGAGTTCAACACATCATTCATCCCCGAAACGGCCAGCGCGACAACGGGAGTCGGCTGCGCCGCGGCGGGCGCCAGGACCGCGGACCACAGCTCGGTCTGCAATTGAGCCGTGCGGACATCGATCTGCCGCAGTTGTTGTTCGTCGCGGGTCGTATAGAACAAGACACGCTGATCGAGGTAGTTTCTAAGTAGTGCGCGCACTTTCTCCGCATTGGCGGAAGGCAGCAGGTCGGCCCGGACGTATTCCGTGCCGATCGCGTTGGCCTCTGCCTCCTCGAGGTTCTTGCGCTGATCGTACCGGCTGGTGGCCATCGAAAAGCTGAATCCGATGATGAGGCCGAGGAGCGTCAGCGTAGCTGCCAGGATCACGCCGAAGTCTTCATGCGCATCTTGTTCCAGTTTTCGCCATCTCCTGAGAACCCCGGCGCCGATCTGAGTCGAGAGCCACAGCACGACGAACGAGACTACGAAAACGAGCAAGTGGGTAGTCCAGTTACGTTACTCATACGCTATCGCTCCTGTCGCAGAACGCGCGCGAATCGTGACGGCTCACCGCTTCTCGAACCACTTCCTGATGTTCTTCTGAACCCGCGACGATGAGTGCAATTGCTTCGAGCGGCTCGCACGATCACACCGCTTAAGAGTATTGCGGTTGCAACCGCTGACCTACAGCAACCACTCGATGGGCAGGATCGAAAGGAAGCGCACCCAGAGCCGCTTCATTGCTCCGGTTTCAGGTTCGGTGGAATGGCGAATCTCCCGATCGCCTTCCCGCTCGATCCACTCCAGACTTCGACCGTCGGCGGCGAAGCGAACCTCGTACGCGTCGCGTGGAATCCCGGTATCGAACTCCGCTGACAGCCGGCTGGCAAGCGTCGGACTGGCGATGACGATGCCCATTTCGGTGTTGAGCCGATCCGAGCGGGGATCGAGGTTGAACGAGCCGACGAAGATCCGGCTGCGATCCACTGAAAACGTCTTCGCGTGAAGCCCCGCCGCCGCGCTGTCGCCAATCCCTGGCGCTCGCGCGTCTTCCTTGGCTGTCTGGCTGACCCGGTTCTGGCTTGAGCTCATAGAGGACGCACACCGGCGCGAAGCAAGTCTTCCCGATAGGTCGAGTATCCAGCGTGGCGTAGGCGCCACATCGGTCGCGGCCAGCGAGTTGGTCAGCACGCGAACCTTGACCCCGCGCGCGCCGAGCTCCCGGAAGGCGGCGGTGCCGTCGGCTCCCGGCACGAAGTAGGGCGAAACGAGGTCCAGTTCGCGCATCGGTTTCCCCAGCGCCTGCTCCAGATGCGGAAGCAAGTGCAGATCCGTACGCTCCATCGGCTGCAACACCTTCGACGGGTCATCGTGCACGAGTTCCGCGGTCGTCCACTCGAACTCGAGCTCGCCGTTCAGCAAGCCGCGCACCAGCGGCGTATCGCGTACGGCGCCCGCGTAACGAAGGGCATTGGGTTGCTGCCATACGTTTTGCCACTTGTCGCGCAAACGTGTCGCGTCGTCGCGCGCGACGGCGGGAATCACGATTGCGGACGGATAGGCGGACTCGCTGTTCCAGTAGAGGTCGAACTCGCGGGACGACGTCGCGCACGATCGGCCCTACGGCCAGCGCGTCGAGATCGCGAAATCCAACGTCGGTGTCCGCGCCGTAGTACACGTCGCCGACGTTGCGTCCGCCGACGATCGCCACCTGGTTGTCCGCGGTGAACGACTTGTTGTGCATCCGGCGGTTGACGCGCGCAAAGTCGGTGATGAAATTGCCCAGCCTGAATCCCCGGTTCACGAACGGATTGAAGAGCCTGACCTGAATGTTCGGGTGTGCAGCGAGCGCGGCAATCGTCGGATCGAGGCCGCGCGTGTTGGCATCGTCCAGAAGCATGCGTACGCGAACGCCGCGCTCGGCTGCCTGCCACACGGCGTCGAACAGGAGCTGACCCGTCGTGTCGTTTTGCCAGACGTAGTACTGCAGATCGAGCGATCGGTCCGCGGCCCGGGCGAGCAGGATTCTTGCGGCGAATGCCTCGCGCGCATTGGGGAGCGGGTGAATGCCCGACCGGCCGGGGTTGGCTGCGACGCGCCGGCTGACGGCTCTCCCGAGACGGGTGTCATCCGTGTTCGCCAACGCGATCGATGGTCTCGCGCTCAACGTTCTTCGGCAGGCTCGCGCAGCCTGAAAACCAGCAAACCGAGGGCAATCGCAACAAGGAAGCGCGGAAAAGAGACCGATGCAGAGGCAACGCGAGCGATCGGACTATCGGGTTCTCATTTGTGCGTCGACCGACTTGCTTCACCCCACGGCTTTTCAACATCCGACGGCAATGCGGCGAGAGACGGCGCGTTCGGAGCTCGGGCAGGCGGTTGGGTTCTTCGGGTCGCGGTAGAATATTGGCATGGGTTCGGTGCCGACGCTACTGTCGTTCAGGCAGATGATTGTAAGGTGTTGCAGGAAATCGCATCCGGACTTTGGTGCACCGAAGCGCCGCCACCGTCGGTTGCACACCCAATACGGCCATGGCATGATCCTCGCGCTCACGGCCCCGCTGCCGCCAGGGCGTGGAGGATTTTCGGATGGCGCAGATCCTGTTCAAGAACGCCAACTTGCTCGATCCTCACGCGGACGCACTCCAAGGCGGCGTTTCGGTCCTCGTTGAAGGCGAATCGATCCGGGAAGTCTCCGCGAAGGCGATCAAGGCGGCGAATGCCGATGTAATCGACTGCAAGGGCCGCACGCTGATGCCTGGCCTGATCGATTGCCACGTTCACGTGATGCTGTCGGAAGTGAACATCCGATATCTCGAAGCCATCCCGTTGACCATGATGACGGTCCGCGCCGCCGCTCTGATGCGCGCGATGATCGATCGCGGCTTCACGACGGTGCGCGATACCGGCGGCGCGGATTGGGGCATGCGCGACGGGGTGGCGCAAGGCCTCCTGCCCGGTCCGCGCATGTTCATCGCCGGGCGCGCCCTGGGGCCCACCGGCGGCCATTCCGACGCGCGCCGGCGCACCGATACAGGGTCGGGGGCCTGCAGGTGCTGCAACGCGATGAGCTTCTGCCTGGAAGTCGTCGATGGTGTCGACGCCGTTCGTGCGGCGGTGCGCGAACAGCTACGCCAGGGTGTCGACCAGATCAAGATCATGGTGTCGGGCGGTGTGGCCAGCCCCTATGATCCGCTCGACAGCCGGCAATTTTCGCTGGAAGAAATCGCTACCGCCGTCGAGGAGGCCGAAGCCTTCGGCCGCTACGCGCAGGCTCATGCCTATACGCGCTGAGGCAATCACCCGCGCTGTCAGCCAAGGCGTGCGTACCGTCGAACACGGCAATCTCATCGACGAGAAGTCGGCCGCGCTGATGAAGCAAAAAGGCGCCTACCTCGTGGCGAACCTCGTCGCCTATTACGCGATGAGGGAACGCGCGAAGGAATTCGGCATGACATCCGAGATGCTGGCGAAGAACGATCTGGTCATCGACGGCGGGCTCAAGTCGCTGGAGATCTGCAAGCGCGCCGGCGTGCCGGTGGGGTACGGCAGCGATCTCCTCGGCCAGTTGCAGGTGGACCAGAGCCGCGAGTTCCTGCTGCGCCGCGAGGTGCTGTCGCCGATCGAGATCATCCGGCAGGCCACGCTCGTGGGCGCCGAGATCGTGCGCATGCCCGGCAAGCTCGGTGTGGTGAAGCCGGGCGCTTTCGCCGACATCCTCGTCGTCGATGGCGACCCGATCAAGAAGCTCGAATTGTTGACCGGCCAGGGCGAAAACCTGTCCGTCATCATGAAGGCCGGCCGCTTCCACAAGAACCGCCTGGCGGCCTGATGGCCCGAGGGGCGATCGCAGCCCCGGCGGAGCTTGCTGCGGGGCGTGCGACGATCTTCGATTCGCGGCGGATCGGCCGTTTCGCGCTGCTCGGCGCCGCCGCGCTGGGCTACGCAGTCATCCTGACGCCCATCCTGTTCGTCTGTTGGCTGAGTTTCTTTTCCAACGAGATCGTGACGTTCCCGCCGCAAGGCTACACGCTGCGCTGGTTCGCTCACATCTTCGACCAGAACAATTTCGTCAGCGGGTTCATCACCAGCCTGCAGGTGGGCATTGCGGCGATGATCGGCGGGCTGATGCTCGGCGTACCCGCGAGCCTCGTGCTGGCGCGCCGCAAGTTCCCCGGGCGCGAGGCCCTCAACACGCTTGCTTCTCCTGCCGCTCGTGGTTCCCGGGCATCGTGGCCGGCACGGCCATCTACGTGTTCCAGATCGAGATCGAGCTCGCGACCGAGTTGCCGCTCCTGGGCTCGCGCGCCGGACTCGTCCTGGCGCACATCATGATCACGATTCCCTGGACCGTGCGACTGTTGACCGCCAGTCTCAGTGGGTTCGACCGTTCGATCGAGGAGGCGGCGCTGAATCTGGGCGCCACGCCGCTGCAGGCCTTTCTCAAGGTCACGCTGCCTGTCATCAAGCCGGGCGTGGTGGCCGCCGCATTGTTCGGCTTCATCATCTCGTTCGGCAATCTGGAAATGACGCTGTTCCTGGTCGCGCCGGGACAGACGACGCTTCCCATCGCCATTCTTCAGTATCTGCAATGGCGCATCGATCCGACCATCGCTGCGGTGTCGCTGCTGCAGATCGTGCTGATCGGCGCGGGCATGCTGGTCACCGACCGCTACGTCAAGCTGACACGGGTGCTGTAAGGCGACCCATGGCGCGCCTGCAACTCACCGGTCTCACCAAGACGTACGGCGACTTCCGCGCGGTCGCCGACGTCAATCTCGACATCGGGCAGGGCGAGCTCGTCGTGCTGCTCGGGCCGTCCGGGTGCGGCAAGACGACGACGCTGCGCATGATCGCCGGCTTCATCGCACCCACGGCCGGCGAGATCCGCCTCGGCGGCAATGACATTACGCGGCAGCCACCGTGGAAGCGCAACACCGGCCTCGTGTTCCAGAGCTACGCGCTCTTCCCACACCTAAGCGTGGCCGACAACGTCGCGTTCGGATTGCGAATGCGCAAGCTCCCGCAACCTCAGATCGCCGCGAAGCTCACGGAGGTCCTGCGCCTCGTGCGACTCGAGAGCGCTTGGCGGACCGCCTGCCGCGCGAATTGTCGGGCGGACAACAGCAGCGCGTGGCCTTGGCGCGCGCCCTGGTGATCGAACCCGACATCCTGTTGCTCGACGAGCCGCTGTCCAATCTCGACGCCAAGCTGCGCCATGAAGTGCGCGTCGAGATCCGCGAGCTGCAGAAGGAGCTCGGGCTGACCACCGTGATGGTCACGCACGACCAGGAAGAGGCGCTGACCATGGCCGATCGCCTGGTCGTCATGTCCAACGGTCAGGTGCAGCAGGTCGGCTCGCAGCGTGACCTGTACGAGAACCCGGCCAACACCTTTGTCGCGGGTTTTGTCGGCCGCACGAATTTCCTCCACGGCCGCGTGGAAACGCCGGGCGTCTTCCGCAGCGAAAGCGGCTTGGGTATTCGCTGCGACCAGGGCGCTGCGGCCGATGGGCGGATGCTGGCCCTGCGACCCGAGCGGCTGTCGCTTGCCGGCGGCTCGGGTCGCCGAAGCCGACAACTGCTTTCCGGGAACCGTCGAGTTCGCATCGTATCTCGGCGGCATCCTGGAATACTATGTGCGCTTGACACCCCAGGACCGACTGATGGTGCAGGCGCCGAACAAGTTTGCCGATCCTGCGCACGCCGTCGGTGATCGGGTCCATCTGCACTGGCCTGCGCAGGCCAGCCTCGTGCTTGCCGATGATGGCGGCAGCACGGGCTGATCGAGAAACACCATCGGGAAATCGGGAGGTTATCGGTATGGAAAAGCACAACTCATGACATCACGCGGCGCCGGTTGATGAAGGCCGCCGGCGCGCTCGCCGGCGTCGCTGCGATCGGCGGCTGGTCGCCCGCACGGGCGCAGGCCGGCGGGACGCGTGGTCCTCGGCACCTGGGGCGGCGACTATTCGAAGCTCTTATCGAAGAACATCGACACGCCGCTGATGGCGCCGAAGAAGTACGAAGTCGTGCACGACATCGGCGGCGATCCGGAACGCCGCGCCAAGATGCGCGCCGAAGCGCGGCTGCCGCGCGGCACCAGCGACCTGCAGGGACTTTCAGCCGCGCAGATGTACGAGATGAACGACGCCGGCCTGTGCCTGCCGGTCGACTACGCGAAGATCCCGAATGCGCAGTACCTGCTGCCGCAGATGAGATATCCGTACGGCGTCGGGCATATCTATTCGGGCAAGGTCATTCTCTACAACCCGAAGCTCATCGCAACGCCGCCCACGAGCTTCGCCGACGCGCTCGATTCGAGGCACGGCAACAAGCTCGGCATCATCGACATCCAGTACCAGTTCACGATGATGGCGGCGGCGCTGGCGTCGGGCGGCTCGATGACCAACTACGAGCCGGGCAAGGAGCGCCTGATGGCCTGCCGGAAGGCGGGCGCGAAGATCCTGCCGACCAACGAGGCGATGGCGCAGGCGCTGCAGAACGAGGAAGTCGGGATCTGCATCATGTGGAAGGCGCGCGCCGTGCAATGGCAGAAGGCCGGCGCGAAGGTCGAGACCGTCGCGCCGAAGGAGGGCATTCCGCTGTACATCTCGGGCTTCGTCATTCCCAAGAACGCGCCGAACAAGGACGGCGCGCATGTCTGGCTGAACGAGATGCTGCAGCCGTCGGCGCAGGAAGCCTTCGCCGAGGACATGGGCTACAACGGCTCCGTCACCAACGCAAAGATTCCGCCCGAAACCGAAAAGCGCATCGGCTTCAACGCCGACGAGCGCAAGCGCCTGATCGATCTCGATTACGGCTACCTGGCGAAGAACGACGCCGCGCTCAAGGAGTGGTGGGACAAGACGTTCAAAGGCTGAAGCTCCCGCGGCTCGGGCGAGATCGGTCGATCATGGCTGGCGGTAGCCGCACCCCCGCACGCACGGGCGCGTCCGGCATGGACGGCGGCCGCGGCGGTCGCCCCCGCATCCATCGTCGTGACGATCGGCATCGTGCTGCCGATCGTCATTCTCTTCCGCTACAGCCTGAATCAGTACACGCCGGCCAAGATGATGGTCGACGCCTTCACGATCGAGAACTACGTAAAGTTCCTCACCGATCCGTTCTATCGCGCCGTTCTCTTCCGAACGATCCGCGTGGCGGCTCTGTGCACCGCGATTTGCGTCGTTCTGGCCTTTCCGATGGCCTATTGTCTCGCGCGCACGCGATCGCGTTTCAAGAATCTGCTGTTGATGGCGGTGATCCTGCCGCTCTTCGTCGGCAACGCCGTGCGCGCCGCGGGCTGGATGGTGCTGTTCGGCAATCGCGGGTTCGTCAACTCGATTCTGATGGGGCTTGGGCATCATGCGCGAGCCGCTGCAGATCATGTACACCGAGTTCGCGGTCGTCGTCGGCGTCATCGCGGTCAACCTGCCGTTCGTCGTGCTGACGCTGCAGGCCGTGCTCGAAGGCATCGACCGCGCGATCGAGGAGGCCGGCGCTGGGCCTCGGGCGCGGGCCCGTGGCGCACGTTTCGCCACATCATCCTTCCGCTCGCGATGCCGGGCGTGATCGCCGGCACGATCCTGTCGTTCATCCTGGCGATGAATGCCTATGCCACGCCCGTCCTGCTCGGCGGGCCTACGTTTCAGATGATGGGGCCGACCGTCTACAACCAGTTCGCCGGACTCTCCAACTGGCCGTTCGGCGCCGCGATGTCGCTTTCGTCCTGATGACGGCCACGCTGCTGCTGACCGTCACGTCCAACTGGCTCGCTCAAGCCCGCTACCGGCGCTGACGCTCAAGCTGCAAAGCGGGGTAACACCCCGGCACCGTCACTGGCACACGGTGCCAGGCGCCCAGAACACCTGCCGCTCGATCGCTTTGGTACCGCTGACGGATTGCCCCCGAGGCTTACCTGATAGGAGAACGTCGCGGCGTCGCCGTCGCTGAAGGTCACCGTGGCCGTGCCCACTTCCGTTCGCGTCACCGCGCCCGGATTGAACGGCACGGCGGAGAACGGCGGGCCCGCCGCCTTGATCAGCGTGCCTGAGTAGACCTCCGGCCCGACCTTCGTCAGCGTCGCCGACAGCGGCAGCGCCGCGCCGGAGAAGTCGTACGTGAACCACGTCGCGAAGATCACGTCCCCTTGGTGCGACGAGATTGATGCCCCAGCCCGATTCGGCCCCGCCCGACCGCCCACCACAGGTCCTGGTAGTTCGTGGCGAGCGCAAGGTTCGGGCGCGCTGCCGACGTGCACGTCGGCAACGGGCCGAACTCCTGCCGCGTGATCGACTTGGTCTGCGAAATGCCGTTCACGGTGTAGGCGAATGTGCCGTGGTTGCCGTCGCGGAACGTCAACGTGCCGTTACCCACCTCGACGCGCTGCACCTGATTCGGGTCGAAGGGATCGGCGTCGAGCGGCGGCCCGGTCGTCTGGTAGAGCGTTCCGGCGAAGGTACCGGGGCCGCTCTGAAGCCGCCGTCATCGACATGTACCACGCGTTGCCGCTGGCGTCGTAGGTGAACCAGGTGGCGAAGATCACGTCGCCCTGGTGCGCGAAGTTGATGCCCCAGCCCGCTTCCGAACCCCCGGCGCGTTCCACCATTGGCCCTCGTAGTTGGGTGGCGCCGCAGCGGCGTTCACCGCACCACTGGCCGACTTGTAAACCCACATCCGGCATCTCGGCTTCCGAGTTCGCAACCCATCGATGTAGACGACCACGCCGAAGCTGGTGACGTCGCAGCTGATCACGCTGTTCGGCGGGACGTTGGGACTGAGGAGACCGGCGGGAGGCGCGCGTGAGCCCGTCATTTGCGTCCAGGAGCCGGCGCCCGGAGGATTCAGTTCCCACGCCTCCCCGAACCCGAACGCGATGACGTTTCCCGCTCGCGGAATCGCCGACCAGGTTCATCCCGGCGTAAATGCCGACGTGGTGCGGGGCATCCGGCATCCGGCGTCTTGGAGAGGTCGGCGTTGAGCCGCCAGATCTGGCGTTCGACGGGACTCTCGCCCTGGAACCGATTGCCGCCGCCGTAGACGAGGCAATTGTTCCGGCTGCTGTACGCGCTGACGACGTGGTACTCGCCCAGCTGGCCGGGCAGCATGTTCACGAGATCGGGGAGCCATCGTTCCGTTGTCGGATCGAACGCGCTGATGGTTCCGGCGTTGCCGCTGTAGACCGTCAGGACGCCGTGTCCGCCCGCACCGGGGAAGGGCCCCGACCACCACGCAAGCGCGACGCTGGCAACCTGGGAGATGTTGAACGGGATCGTCGTCACCTCCTTCCATTCCGCGCCCGTGTAGCGATAGAGAGTTCCGGCGAAACGCTGATAGATGTCGCCGGAAGAGGGTCGACGGCGACGTGCTGGTAGTTGTGCGAGCCCCTTGGTGCGCTCGATCAGGGACCACTTGTTCGTCGCGTCGTCGTACTCGATGTGACGCGGCGCATCGCCGTGGTCCGTGCCGACGAAGACGATGCGCTTCCTGATCGGGCACCACGGCGCCGAGTTGGCGAAGGGGATCGCGACCTCGTCATTGCCGACGCGGCCGACTCCCACCACGGCGTCGAGGTCGTCGGCGATGAGCTCCGCCCACGTTCCCGGCGTCATCGACGCGGCGAGCGAGCTCAACGAACCTTGGGCGACTTGCGCTGCAGCCTCCAGCGCCGTCTTGCGTTTCGGTGGACCGATGTATTCGGTCGAAGCAAGCAAAGCGCAAAGATCGTAGTGCTCAGGCGCCTTCGGATACGTGCCGCGGCCGCCCTGGTAGATGTTGACGAACAGGACGTTCTGGATCCGCACCCTGTCGAGTCCGCGAAAGGCGACAGCCGTGGATTCATAGACCAGGACGCCATCGAGCCATACGCGAAGCTCGCCGTCGGAGTTCGCGTTCGCGAGCATCTCCTCCAACTGTGCATTGCCATCGGTCGTGCTGGGGCCGCGGAGCGACAGCGTCCTTGACCGTGTTGAGCTTCACCTCCTGCTCGATGCAATGCCACACGCCGGGCTTCAGGGATCCCGTGGTCATCGGCGCGCCGCCGCAGGTGCCACTGCCGTCGTATTTTGCCGATCGACGCCGGCAGGCCGGGCACGCCCGGGGCTGGTGCTCGGCGCTCTGACCTGTAGTAGTAGATCCCGAGCGGATGCTCGCCGTTGAGCCCGGGTAGCCTTGAAACATCCGCGCTTCCCACGTTGCGAACGCGCTGAAGCGAGGACTGGGCGGTTCGATTCCCTGCGCCTGAATGTCGTACGTCCCGGTCATTCCGGGAAGCTTGCCCGCCAGGCATGCCCGCGCCGGCGGCGACGATCCTCGCCGATCCGCAACAGGTAACGCACGAACAGATGCGTATATCCGTCTCCGTAGTCGCGCTGGTAGGGCCGGCGCGCGTGCGCCGGCAAGCCTGGGCTCGGCAGCCGTCACCACCACGACGATCTTCTCGTTGAGGCCGACGGCCGCCCACACCCGTACGCCCATGACGCCAAATTCGGGCACGTCGATGATCTCGCAGTCGCCATTGAGCGACGGGCGCGCCGAGGGTCTCCGCGATATGCCGACAGAAGCTGTCGCTGATGTACTGCTTGCTGACGAAGTTGTGATAGACGAGAACTGCCGGATGGCGAGCGAGGTCGGCGTCTTGCTCCACCGTCGCGGCAATGCCTTGAACCGGCGGTAGCGCGGCGAGCGGGCGCGCGTCGCGGCCCGTGGGCGCGGCGAGCGGACGTGCGTCGCGGCCCGTAGGCGGGGCAACCCTCGGAACCGGCGACGCCCGCCGGTGGCGGATCGGCGATGTACGGACTCGTTGGCGGTAACGGTGGGGACATTAAGTGATTTCAGTGAGCATGCTTGCAAAACCGGACTCGCGACTTCGCGGATGCTCGACCGCGGCATTGGGAGGCCGCTAAGCTCGAACCATAGCGGCTGTCCGGATAGATCACTGGCGGTCCGTCCATGGTTCCCGTCGAGTCTCTGCTGCAACGCCTTGCGGCGTTGGGCGCGGCGCTGGTCGCGCGCCCTGTCTTGCCCGCTGCCAGCGGGCCGGTCGCATCTGCCGCCGACTTCTGCGGCTCCGGGGAGCGCGGCCGACGCCTCTGGGTGCCGGGCGACGACGGATACCTCCGGACGCCTGGCACCAACCGATGGGCCGGTGACATTGCTCGCGAGCGCAACGCAGGCCCCGCCGCCGCGGCTTCCCGCGGTCCATTGGGCTACGCGACCGTGCACGTCGGCGCCACTACACGAATCCTACGCTTGTGTTGCAGCGCGGACAACGCGCGCGGATCAATCTCGTCAACGCGCTGGCGCAGCCGACGATCGTGCATTGGCACGAGCCTCGCCGTTGACGGCAACAACGACGGCAACGGTTCGTTCCTCGTGAAACCGGGCGGGCGCTATGCCAGTACGACTTCGAGGTGCGCAACCGGAGCGGCATGTATTGGTATCACCCGCACCCCACGGCCTCACGGCCGCGCAGACCTATGGCGGGCTCTACGGCGCGGTCGTGGTCGAGGACGACGACGAACGGGCGTTGCGCGCCGCGCTCGACCTCGTTCAGGCCGCACCGAGATTCCGCTGATCATGCAGGATCGCGGCCCGGACGCCGTATCGAGCCGCGCCGCACGACATGACACACGGCTTCCGTCGGCCGCGATCTCTACGTCAACGGGACGCAATGTCCGTATCTCGACGTCGGCTCGCGGATCTACCGGTTGCGCATCGCTCAACGCAGTCGAACGCGCGGACGCTGCTCATTGCGCTTCCGCACGGCGAAGAGGCGCCCCGGTTCCGTTCACGCTGATCGGCAATGACGGCGGCCTTCTCGCCGTCACCCGCGCGCTGCGAGCGGGCCTTTCTCGCGACGGCGGAGCGCATCGACGTGCTGCTCGACTTGCGCGACGCCGCCGTCGGCGACACGATCCGGATGGAAACGCTCGCCTTCGACGCGATGCATCTCGAAATGGCGCACGCCGCAGCGCCGACGCGACATGCCGGTCACGCCGCGCCCGCCGATCACGCATGCGGCGCATGTTGCCCATCGGGGCACGAGTCCTCGGCGGCGCATGCCGCACGCGCACGATCCGCATGCAGCGCACGCACACCATGCCGGCGCGCACTCGCAGGCAAGCGACTGGCCGGAAGGCGCCGCGCGGGCGCTGCTCGAGCTGCGCGTGCGGCGGCGCATCGCTACGACCGGATCATTCCGCCGCGGCTGTCGAGCGCTTCCGCCGATCGTCGCCGCGCAACGCCGCCGAGCGGACGTTCCGGCTGGGGTTCGCCGACGGCCGTTGGCGAATCAACGATCGCGTGTTCGAAATGGGGATGCCGCCGATCGAAGTGCAACGCGGGACAGGTGGAGACCTGGCTCATCACGCAACGACGCTTGTCGAGCATGCCGCATGCGATGCACTCTGCACGGCTTCGCCTTCGAAGTGCTCGGGCGCGAAGAGTCCGGGTCGGCGTCAACGCGCGCTGGAGGTCGATCCGCCAGGGCCGTCTTGCCACGGACCTCGGCCGCAAGGACACGGTCCTGCGTCTGGCCCGGAGAGTCAGTGCGCGTCGCGCGTCGATTTCTCGCATCCGTATCCCGGGCCGCAGGCCTATCTGTTCCATTGCCACAACCTCGAGCACGAGGACGGCGGAATGATGCTGCCCGTGGCGGTCGTCTAGCGCCGCGCGTCAAAGCGCGACGAGCCACGCTCGCGCCGACGAACCAGTTGCGTCCCGGCGCCGGCTCGAAATAGCGCCCATTGGTGTCGCCGACGATCACCGAGCCGACGTATTTCACGTTGGTGAAGTTGTTGAGCGCGCACGTACTCGGTGAATTTGGCGCGCCCCGCGCTCTGCGCGAAGCCGGCTTGCAGGTTGCCGATCGTGTACGCCGGGCGCGAAGGCGGTATTGCGATCGTTGGCGTACACCTTGCCCACGTGCTGCCCCTCGGCCGATGACATTGAAGCCGAAGTAGCCGCCGGGCGTCCAGCTCAGCACGCCGAAGGCCTGCTGCGAGCGGCACGCCGGGCAGCTTGGCGCCCGGCGGGCACCACGGCCGGCGGCGTGCCGGAGCGTGTAGGCGTCGGCGAATTGCGCGAGCAGCCACGTGTAGTTCACGTGCGCGGTGACGCCGTACGCCAAGCTCGGCGTCCCACTCCGCCTCGACGCCCCGGCGGCTGCGTGCGGCCGGCGTTGGCATAGGTGGTGCGCCCGCCGGTGGCCGTGTTCACCACGATCTCCTGCTTGGTCTGCGCCGTGAAGAGCGCGAGATTGAGCCGCTGGCTCGGCGCCGGCAGCCACTTCAAGCCCAGCTCGTAGGCGGTCGAGGTCGCCGGATCGAGGTTGAAGTTGAGCCCCGGGCCGATCGGGTTGTAGGCGAGCTCGGCGAAGGTCGGGGTCTCGAAGCCCTGCCCGTAGCTGAAATACAGGTTGAGGTTGTCCGCCGCATGCCAGACCACGCCGGCAATGGGACTGGTGTTGTAGTAGGTGCGCGTGCCGCTGTCGTCCGGATTGGCCGCGGTGATGAAGTGATCGGCGGAGTTGTAGTGGACCCGGCTCGAGCGCACGCCGAGGGTGAGCGCCAGCTGGTCGAGCAGCCACCACTGCGCCTCGGCATAGGCGTCGGTGCCGGTGACCGTATCGTCCTCGTCGCGGCGCAAGTCGCCCGACCACGCCAAAGTTGTTGACGAAGCCCTGCCGGTGCTCCTTCTGGCGCGCCACGTCGGCCCCGACGTTCAAGGTCAGCGGCCGCCCGGCGGCGCTGCCTTTCCAGATGAGCCGCGCGCCGAAGCCGCCGTAGTCGCGGTCGAGGTCGACCACGCCGCCGGACGAGGTCAGCGCCACCCCGGTCAGCGCCAGGAACTGTTCGATCACCCGGTGCCCGCCGAAGCCGGTCAGCCGCACGCTGGTATCCGTCGGTGAGCGCCTGGTCGATCACCACGCCCGCCCTGGTACTGGCGGATGGTCTTGTTGGTGTTGAAGAGCGTGGTGACCGGATCCGCCTGGCGCGGGTCGGCCTGCCATTGGGCGAAGGTGAGCCCGAGCGGATCCTGCGTATGCGGCTGGTCTTGCGTGCTGCCGATGATGGTGATGCGGGTCGCCTCGCCGGCGTCGAAGCGTGAGCTTGGCATTCGCGATCTGGCGGATGGCCGCCGAATGGTCGCGGTAGCCGTCGGTGTTGAGATAGCTGTACGCGCCGACGTAGCCGACGCCGTCGTACACGCCGGTCGCCTTCACCCCGAGGTTGATCGTGTCGTAGCTGCCGGCGCTGGCGGTCAAGGCTCAGCACCGGCTCCGGCGTGCCGTTCTCGGTGTACACCGAGATCACGCCGCCGGAGGCATTGCCGTAGAGCGTGGAGAACGGGCCGCGCAGCACTTCGATGCGGCCCGCCGACAAGCAGGCTGAAGCTGCCGGTCTGGCCCTGCCCATCGGGCATCGTCACCGGGATATCGTCCTGATACAGCCGCACGCCGCGCACGCCGAAGGTCGCCCGCGCCCCGAACCCGCGCGAGCTGATCTGCAGGTCCTGCGCGTAAGTTCTGGCGATTGGCCGCGAACACCCCCGGCACCCGCACCAGCGATTCCGACAGGCTGATCGCCGGCTGGCCGCTCCTGATGATCGCGCCGTCGATGACATCGACCGACGCCGGCACGTCGAAGGCGCGCTGCGCATCGCGCGTCGCGGTCACGACGATCGGGTCGTACACGCGTGGCACGCGGCGTCGATTGCGCATGGAGCTTGCGCGGAGACGACACGGCGATGACGGCCGCGAGCGGCGCCATGGGATCGAGCGTGGCGAGATTCTCATGGAAGTCCTGACGAAATTCAGAATGCCGTTGCGCAGTATACCGGCTCGCTCTGCGATCAATTGCGCTTATCCATCCATTCGCACAACGGTTTGCTCCCCGCGTGGACCGTCCCGACAATGCGGCGTGCCGCTTCGACGATCAATCGAGCCCTCTTGCCTAGTCTCCGCCGCCGCACGGCCGAGGGGCGCTGAAACCGCTTGCTGCTCGGAGGCGATCGCGCTCAGGGCGGAGCGCATCCGGCCGCACGCTGCGCCCGATTCGCGTCGGCTCCCGCGAAAGGGCGATCTCGTCATGCTCGGCATCGGCGGCTTCACGCCGCTCGACGGCTTCATGACGCGCGCCGACTGGGAAGGCGTTTGCGACAGCTATCGGACCGCGGCGCGGCGTCTTCTGGCCGATCCCGATCACGCTGTCGGTCGATGCGGCGAGCGCCTCCGATTCGGCGCGGGCGAAGACATCGCGCTCGTCGATCCCGACGACGGCGACGCGCTCGCCGTCGATGACAGTCAGCGAGAAGTACGCGATCGACAAGGCGCGCGAATGCGCGATCGGTCTTCCAGCACGACGGACGGCGAGCATCCCGGCGTGAGCGATGGTCATGCAGCAGGGGACGTGAACCTCGCCGGCCCGTGCGCGTGCTGTCCGACGGGCGGCTTCGCGGCGAAGTACGGCGCGCTCTTCATGACGCCGGCGGAGACGCGCGACGAGTTCGAGCGCCTCGGCTGGTCGCGCGTCGCGCGCGTTCCAGACCCGCAACCCGATGCACCGCTCGCACGAGTACCTGGCGAAGGTCGGCGATCGAGGTGCTGCGACGGCGTGCTCGTGCACTCGCTGCTCGGCGCAGCTCAAGCCGGGCGACATTCCCGGCCGACGTGCGCACGCGCGCGATCGCGCGCGCTGATCGAGAAATACTTCGTCCCGGCACGGTGGTCCAGGCGGGCTACCCGCTCGACATGCGCTACGCCGGGCCGCGCGAAGCGCTGCTGCACGCCGTGTTCCGCCAGAACTACGGCTGCGCGCACCTGATCGTCGGGCGCGACCACGCAGGCGTCGGCAGCTACTACGGGCCCGTTCGACGCGCACCGCATCTTCGACGAGATCCCGAAGGGCTCGCTCGAGATCCAGCCGCTCAAGATCGACTGTGACGTTCTGGTGCTACGCGCTGCGGCGGCATGGCGTCGGCGCGCACCTGCCCGCACGGCGACGGCGACCGGCTCGCTGGTGTCGGGCACGCAAGCTGCGCAAGTGGCTGTCGGAAGGCAGCGACGTGCCGCCGGAATTCTCGCGGCCCGAAGTGCTCGAGATCCTGCGCGAGTACTACGCGAGCGTTCCCGAAGAAGAGAAAGTCGAAGTGAAGCTCGCGGGTCACTCGGCTCGCTGACGAACTCGCATGGCCGCGGGTGGCACAGGCCGGTCGGGCGCTGAGTTATGAAGCCCGACGGCTCTGCCGCTCGCGCCTCATGCACAGCTGCGTCCTCGGCGCCACCTCACCCCGCGCGTTGCATCGCGGACATCCGCTCCTTCGCCAGCTCGACGAAGGCGTTGACGAGCCGGGACTGGATCCGCTCCTTCGGGTAGACCACCGAGAAGTGGCGGTTGAGCGGCGGCGACAGCGGGACCTGCACGAGCGCCCGAGGCGCGTCTCCATCGACGAACGTCGCCCGCGACATGATCGCGAAGCCGAGGCCCGTCGCGACCAGTCCCTTGATCGCCTCGGGGCTGCCCGCCTCCATCACGACCTGCAGCGTGTCGGGCGCGACGCCGTTCTTCTGCAGGTAGTGGTCGATGACCTGCGCGCGTTCCCGATCCCGGCTCGCGGCTGATGTAGGCGTGCTCCATCAGCGCTGCCGGCAGCGCCGCGGACTCTGCTCGGCCAGCGGATGCGAGGGCACGCACGCGACCTGCAGCTCGTCGTCGCAGCACACGTCGGTGACGAGCGTCGGAAGGTGCGAATCGCCCTCGATGAAGCCGAGGTCGAGCGTGCGCTCGGCGATCCGGTCCTGCACCGCTTCCGAGTTGGCGACGAAAAGCCTCGGCATCACCGCCGGGAAGCGCGCCTTGAATTCGCCGCAGCACCTGCGGCAGCAGGAAGTCCGCCGATCGTCGTGCTCGCGCCGATGAGGAGCGAGCCCTCGACCTGCCCGGTCAGCTCCTTCAGTCGCGCGTCGAGCTCGGCGGAGAGCGCGAGGATGCGCTCGGCGTAGTCGAGCGTCGATCAGCCCCGCGGGCGTGAGCGCGATGATGCGCCGTGCGCGCGGTCGAAGAGCCGCGTGTTGAAGCGCTCCTCCAGTTGCCGGATCTGGAACGTGACCGCGGGCTGCGTCATGAACAGCGCCTCGGCCGCCTTCGTGAACGAGAGGTGCTTCGCGACCGCGTGAAAGACTTGAAGGCGCCGATCCGCCATATATGCCGAGCCGTTATGAGCAGGAGGCTCATTCAAGCATAAAGCGCGTCCCGGAGCAGATACCAGCCGATGCCAACAATCCGCTGCCGTCACTGCGGCTCGACTCCCGCCTTCTTGCACGATGGCCGCGTACTTCGCGAGCTCGGTCCGGAAGAAGTCCCGGCGCGAACTCGCTCGGCGGACGACGTTGATGACGTTGCCCTGCTTCGCCATCGCCTCCTTGACCGCCGGGGTCGGCGAACGCGGCGACGACGGCGTCGTGCACGCGCTTGACCTCCGCCGCGGACATGCCCTTGGGACCGATCACCGCGAACCACGCTTCGACGACGTAGCCGGGCAGGCCCTGCTCGACGAACGTCGGGATGTCCGGCGCCGCCGGCACGCGCTTCGCCGTGCCCATGCCGATGGCCCGCAGCGTGCCGCTCTGCAGGTGCTGCTGGACGCTCGGCAGCGCCGCGGTGGCGAACTCCACCTGGCCGCCGATGAGATCGGTCAGCATCGGACCCACGCCCTTGTAGGGCACGTGCGTCGCCTTGACGTCTGGCTCTCGTCCAGGAACATCTCAGCCGCGAGGTGCAGGATCGTGCCGTTGCCGCTCGACGCGTAGTTGATCTTGCCCGGCTGCGGCCTTCGAGCAGCGCGATCAGCTCCTTCGAGTTGTTGGCCGCCACCTTCGAGATTCACGACCAGCACGATCGGCGTGAAGCCGACGATCGCGATCGGCGTGATGTCGGCCGGCAGCTCGAACGGCAGCGTCTTGCAGCACGCTCGGAAAGATGACGACGTTGTTCGAGACGACGCACAGCGTCATGCCGTCGGGCGCGGCGCGCGTCGAGCGTCTGGACGCCGACGATGCCGCCGGCGCCCGGCTGGTTCTCGACCACGACCGGCTTGCCCGAGCGCTTTGGCGAGCGCCGGCTGCGCGGTGCGCGTGATCGTGTCGACGCCGGAGCCGGTGGCATTCGGGCAGGACGATGCGGACGGCCTTCTCTCCGACCTGAGCGAACGACCGGCGCGAGCGACAGCGCGACCGAGAGGCTGGCGCGCTACGTCGCGACGGCGGCGACGAAGGCGCGTCGGCCAATGCCAGGAAGTGCACGACATCACGTTTCTCCAATCGTTGTCGACGTTCTGTCAGGCCACCGCGCGTTGCCGGTAGAGGCGCGTCGATCTCGCTCGCGCGTCGAACCCCGAGCGCCGACAGCAACGCGCGGGTGTGCGCGCCGAGCCGCGGCGGATCGAGGCCGCACGCCGAGGCGCGCGCCCGCCATCGTGATCGGAAGCAGCGTCGTCTTGACCGTCTGCCCCGCCTTTGTCGCCATCGGGCAGGCGGACGTCCGCGCAGGCCGCCGGTGGCGTTGAGATGCGGGTCGTCGTAGAGGTCCTCGGGCTTGCGGATCGGCGCGAACGGCAGGCCCGCGCGCTCCATCGATCGTCGGCGAGCTCGTCGGCGCTGCGGTTCGCGAGCCGCTCGCGCAGCGTCGGCGAGCAGCTGCGGGCGCAGCACGACGCGCTGGTTGTTGGTCGCGTAGCGCCGGGTCGGCCTTGAGGTCGGCGAAGCCCAGCGCATCGCAGAAGACGAGCCACTGCGCGTCGCTGACCGCGCGCGAGGAAGATCTGCTCGCCGTCCTGCGACGGTGAACACGTCGTAGATCGCCCACGGATTGTCGCGCGCCGGCATCGGCGCCGGATGCCTGCCCGGTGACCGCGAACTGCAGCATGTGCTGGCCCATCAGGAACACGTTGTTCTCGAACAGCGCCGACTGCACTTCCATGCCCGCGACCGGTGATGCCGCGCTGGATCAGCGCGCCGAGCGTGCCGATCGCGCCGAACATGCCGCCCATGATGTCGTTGACGCTGGTGCCGGCGCGCAGCGGATCGCCGGGGCGGCCCGGTCATGTAGGCGAGGCCGCCCATCATCTGCACGACTTCGTCGAGCGCCGTGCGGTGATCGTACGGGCCCGGCAGGAAGCCCTTGTGGCTCACGTAGATGAGCGCGCGGATTCGCCTGCGACAGCGCCGCGTAGTCGAGGCCGTACTTGGCCATCGTTCCGGGCTTGAAGTTCTCGACGACGACGTCGGCGCTCGCGCGCGAGCTCGCGCGCGACGTCGGCGCCCGCCGGCATGATGCAGGTCGATCGCGATGCTCTTCTTGTTGCGGTTGAACATCGGGAAGAAGCCGGCGCCGGCGCCGAGCAGCCGCCGCGTGCGCTCGCCGTCGATCGGCTCGACCTTGATCGACCTCGGCGCCCATGTCGGCGAGCATCATGCCGCAGGTCGGCCCCATGACCATGTGCGTGAACTCGACGACGCGCAAGCCGGCGGCGAGAGGCTGGGAACCGGTTCCGGCTGCGATGTCATTCATGGCGACGCCCAGTCCGGCCGCTCCGCCTGACCGGCCATTTGCGCATCTCGCGGGACGCCATTCTAGCCAGTTCGCGTGAAAGCCACCGATGGGACGAGCCTCGTTCATTAACGGCCTCTATGGGCACATAGCGAGATTGAGCCTGGATTTTCGCATGCCGAGCTTAGAATCCACGCAGAAGAAAAGCTCGGCACAGCGAAGGGAGGAGACAGCCGCGATGTTCACGAACAATCCGTTCGCCGCGTTGAGCGATGTGCTGCCCGCGAGCGTCATGCAGATCTACGTCGTTCTCATGGTCCTCGCCGGTGCGTCGGCGGGAACGCTTGTTCGACATCGTGCACAAGGGCAGCGCCAGAGTATTTCTTCGACAATTGGCGCAGATCGAAGAGCAAGGCGTCGCAAGCCGTCGAGCGGCGGCGAGATGGTGTCGCTCGCCGTCAAGACCGGCCGTCGTGGATGTCCTCGCGTCCGGGAATTCTGCAGCGCGCGCCGCCGGATCGCCCATCTGCTGACCATGTACGGGTTCGTGATCTACGTCATCGCCACCGCCGTGCATGGTGTTCGACTATCCGACACCCGCGACTCCGACACCCTCTGGCCTGCCACTCTCTGGTGGATCGGCGGACTGATGGTCTGCGTCGGCGGATACTGGTTCTGGTTCTTCATCCGGGCCGATGTCGCCGCCGAGGGCAACTCGCCGCTTCGCATCATGCGCGCGGATCTCTTCGTCCTCTCGCTTCTGGCCAGCGTGACGCTGGGCCTCGATCTGGGCCTTGCCTGCAAGCGCGAGCGAGCTGCGCGGCGCAACGTGTTCTTCGGCTTGTACATCATCGCCACGACGGTGCTGTTCGGATCGGTGCCGTGGTCGAAGTTCGCCCACATGTTTTTCAAGCCCGCGGCGGCGTTCGAGAAAGAGGGTCTCCTACGCGAACGGCACGAGGAGCAACCTGCCCGCGCCCTCCGACAAGCCCGAGCAGTTCGGCAGCGTCGCGAACAGCCCAGGCACCTACTGCATCGATCTTCACTGGGAGCGAGGACGCCATGCCAACCTTCGTTTACATGACCCGGTGCGACGGCTGCGGGCACTGCGTCGACATCTGCCCGTCCGACATCATGCACATCGACAAGACCACCGGCGCGCCTACAACATCGAGCCGAACATGTGCTGGGAGTGCTACTCCTGCGTGAAGGCCTGCCCGCAGAACGCCATCGATGTCCGCGGCTATGCCGACTTCGCCCCTCTGGGGCACAGCGTCCGCGTGCTTCGGGAAGAGGCCAAGGCGACCATCTCGTGGCAGCTCAAGTTCCGGGACGGCCGCGAGAAGAACTTCGAGTCCCCGATCCGCACCACGCCCTGGGGATCGATCAAGGGGCCGGCCGAGTACGACTGCGCCGCGCCCGGAGGATTTCGCCAGCCAGGAGCTCGCGCACGAACCGGAAGCGCTCAAGATCGACGGCGGATTGCCGGCGTTGCGTCCCGACCAGCTCAAGCGGGAGTCGTCTGATGGGTCTCTTCGGCGGCAGGAAGACCGTGTTCGTCGACGCGGACATCCTCGTCATCGGCGGCGGCATGGCCGGCTGCGGAGCGACCTACGAGTCCCGCTACTGGGGACGCGACCTGAAGATCGTCTGCGTCGAGAAAGCGAACATCGAGCGCAGCGGCGCCGTCGCCCAGGGCCTCTACGCCATCAACTGCTACATGGGCATGCAATGGGGCGAGAACCAGCCCGAGGACCATGTCCGCTACGCCCGCAACGACCTCATGGGCCTGGTGCGCGAGGACCTGGGCTACGACATCGCCCGGCACGTCGATGCCACGGTGCACAAGTTCGAGGAATGGGGCCTTCCGATCATGCGGGACCCCAAGACCGGACGCTACCAGCGCGAAGGCAAGTGGCAGATCATGATCCACGGCGAAAGCTACAAGCCGATCGTCGCCGAAGCGGCGCGCAAGGCCGCGACCGAGATCTACAACCGGATCATGGTCACGCACCTGCTGATGGACAAGACGAAGCCAACCGGGTCGCCGGCGCCGTCGGGTTCAACGTCCGCACGGGCGACTTCCACGTGTTCCGCGCGAAGGCCGTCATCGTCTGCGCCGGCGGCGCGTCGCACATCTTCAAGCCGCGCGCCGTGGGCGAGGAATGGGGCGGACCTGGTATGCGCCGTGGAGCAGCGCGTCCGCGTACGCGTTGCCGATCCAGGTCGGCGCCAAGATGACGCAGATGGAGAACCGCATCGTCCTGACCCGATTCAAGGACGGCTACGGCCCGGTCGGCGCCTACTTCCTCCATCTCAAGACGTACACGCAGAACGGCTACGGCGAGGAGTACGAGTCGAAGTGGTACGACCACACCAAGGAACTGGTGGGCGACTACATCGACCGGCATCCGGTGCCGACGCTGCCTGCGCAACCACGCGTTCCTCGAGGAGATCGAAGGCCGGCCGCGGTCCCGATCCGCATGGTGACCAAGGAGGCCTTCCAGGATCCCCACAAGGAGACCGTCGGCTGGGAGAACTTCCTCGGCATGACGATCGGGCAGGCGGTCGTCTGGGCGTCGCAGAACATCGACCCCAAGTACATCAATCCCGAGCTGACCACGTCCGAGCCCTACGTCATGGGCTCGCACGCCACCTGCTCCGGTGCGTGGGCGAGCGGACCGGAAGACTACGCGCCCGCGGAATATCAGTGGGGCTACAACCGCATGATGACGGTCGACGGGCTGTTCGGCGCCGGCGACACCATCGGCGGCACCGCCCACAAGTTCTCGTCAGGGCTCGTTCACGGAAGGCCGGATCGCCGCCAAGGCCGCGGTCAGAGTACGTCAACGGACATGGGGAAGGCGCAGCCTCAGGTCAGCGAACAGGAATATCGCGACCTCGAGAGAGCCGATCTACCAGCCGCTGGAGAACTACCGGGTCGGCCGCAACGAGATCGTCGGCCGGCACCGTGTCGCCGAGCTATCTCCTCCCGATCCACGGTCTTCAGCGTCTCGAGAAGATCATGGACGAATACGTCGGCGGCATCAGCGCCAACTACATGACGAACAGCCAGCTGCTCGAGCCGCGGACTCGAGCTGCTGGGCGATGCTGAAGGAAGACATGAGCCGCATGGGCGCCGAAGACCTGCACCAGCTTCAGCGCGCGTGGGAGCTGCACCACCGGCTGCTGGCCTCGGAGTCGCGTGACCCATCACACCTTGTTCCGCAAGGAAACGCGGTGGCCCGGCTACTACTACCGGGGCGATCACATGAAGCTCGACGACGAGAACTGGCATTGCTTCACCCTGTCGCGCTACGACCGCAATACCGGCAAATGGGACGATGGAGAAGGCGCCGGTCTACCACATCATCGACTGATCGTATTTCCGGTGTGCGCGCCATGGACGGTGTTGAATATACGAACGGCGCTTCTCCGCGACCTCGCAGCCGCGTTGCCGGGCGGGCCGCGCGCCTCGAATTGCGGCTCGCGGTTTGCACGTCGTCGAAAGCGTTGATGCCGTATTCTTGAAGCGCCCTGATGGAAGTGCTATAAGGTTCGAGAATCCGCGAGAGCCTGCCAAGAGGCCCTCAAGCGTGCATCGACCGAAAGGAGGGTCACGACCATGCCAACGAAACGTGACGATGCGTCCGGTGTTGTTGTCGATCGGCGTCAAGTATCCCGGGGTCGCCGGCGGAGCGCCTCCGCCGATGGCGCTGACCCCCTCGCTCGATAACGCAAGCCGCCGCAATTTCCTGCGGCGCAGCGGCACCGCTCGCGGGCGGCGTGTTGGCCGCGGGCGTCGCCGCTGCCGGCGCGGCGCTCGCTCGCCATTCCCGAGAGCAACCAGGCGTTTCGGCGAAGCCGATCCCCGAGGACGATTACGGGATGCCGTCGAAGTTCGAATCGCACGTGCGCCGGCGCCGCACCGACGTGCTCAAGAACCGGCAGAACTTTTCCGACTGGAGCACTGACGCCGCTGCAGTACCAGCACGGAATCGTCACGCCGAACGGGCTCATCTTACGAACGGCATCACAACGGCACGCCGGACATCGATCCCGCGCGGCACCGGGCTCGTGATCCACGGCATGGTGAAGCAGCCGCTCGAGTTCACGCATGGACGACCTCGCTGCGCTATCCGTCGGTGTCCGAAGTTCTATTTCCGTCGAAGTGCTCGGGCAACGGCCTCACCGACTGGCTGAAGGCCGCGCTCCGACGACCGTCGCAGCAGACGCACGGGCTCTGTCGTGCGCGCAATGGACCGGCATCCCGGTGTCGTGGCTCTCGGACGAAGCGCGGCTGACTGCCGGCGACCGCAAGTGGCTCGCTTTCGAGAGGCGCCGACGGCGCCGCGCATACGCGCAGCCTGCCGCTCAAGAAGGTGCTCGACGACTGCCTGATCGTGTACGCGCAGAACGGCGAGATGCTGCGCCCCGAGCAAGGCTATCCCGTGCGCCTGCTCGTTCCCGGGCTGGGAAGGCAACGTCAGCGTCAAATGGCTGCGGCGCATCAAGGTCGGCGATCAGCCCTGGCGACTTCCGCAGCGAAACCGCGCGCTACACGGACCCGATGCCGGACGGCATGTGGCGCCAGTTCAGCTTCGAGATGGAGTGCAAGTCGGTGGTGACCGCGCCCGTCCGGCGGCATGACGATCCGCCCGGGCATGCACGAGATCCAGGGCTTCGCGTGGTCGGGCAACGGCAAGATTCGCGCGGTCGACGTCACGGTCGACGGCGGCGCCACCTGGCAGGAGGCGCGGCTCGATGAGCCCGTGCTCGACAAATGCCTGACGCGGTTCCGCTTCCCATGGAACTGGGCGGGAGGCCCCGCGACCATCGCGAGCCGGGCCGTGCGACAGCACCGGCTACGTGCAGCCGACGGTGCAGGACATCGCCAAGGTGCGCGCGATCGTCGGCTTCGTGCAGCACCACAACGGCGTTTTCCCGTGGTCCGATCAGCGCGAGCGGGAGGTCAAGAATGCGATCGCGCTAGCCTCGTCCTGGCGCTCGGCGCGGCGATCGTCGCCGCCGGATTGCGCAACGCCGCAGACCGAAACGGTCGCAGGCGGCGCCGAATCCTCGCGTCGAAGTTCGGCAAGCCGATCAGCAACGCCGATATCGCGGCGTGGGATATCGATATTCGCACGACCGACGGCAAGGGCTTGCCGGTCGGACGCGGAACCGTGGCGGAGGGCAAGGTCGTCTACGACGCGAAGTGCGTCGCGTGTCACGGCGCCGATGCGAAGGGCGGACCCGTTTACAGGACGATGGTCGGGGGCATCGGCTCGTTCAAGACCAACACCCGCGTGCTCACTCCCGGCAGCATGTATCCGTACGCGCCCATCCTGTTCGACTACATCCGGCGCGCGATGCCGATGGATCATCCGCAGTCGCTCTCGACCAACGAGACCTATGCCGTCTCGGCGTACCTTCTCAATCTCAACGGGATCATCCCGGACAACGCCGTCATGGACCAGAACACGCTGGCGCGAGGTGCAGATGCCGAATCGCAACGGATTCATCGTCGACGACCGGCCCGACACGAAGGGCGGTGCGCTGCATGACGAATTGCAAGTGACGAGGCGCACGCCGCGTCGGCCCCGGCGTGCGGCCGGGCCGGCAAGCGCGTTGCCGGATGCGCTTCACCGCGTCGCTTGCGCTCGCTCCGCCCGCCGACGCGATTGCGCGAGCAGCGGCGAGGGCGTTGAACGTCGCCGAGCACAAGAACCGAGCCCGCCCCAATCAGGAGGACGCAACATGAGGAACGCATTCAAGCTTGCCGCCTGCGCGCTGTTCCTGTCGTCGTGCGCGACGGTGCCGCCGGACGGCCCGTCGGCCGTCGCCGTAATCGGCCGGCCAGCGGATCGCAGGCCCACGGCACGGTCAGGATTCACGCAGGTGGGCACGCGCGTGCGCGTCGACGCGGAGATCGCCGCGCTCTCGCCCGGATCGCACGGCATTCACGTCCACGAAAGGGCGACTGCACGGCGCCCGACGCGGCAAGCGCCGGCGCGCATTTCAACCCGGCCGCGAAGAAGCACGGCGCGCCGGATCGGAGCGAGCGTCACGCGGGCGACCTCGGGAATCTCAAGGCGAACGAATACGGCAAGGCCGAGTTGTCGATCATGGTCGACGGTATTTCCGTCGACAAAGGCGCAGACGGGGTCATCGGCAGGGGCGTGATCGTTCACGCCGACACCGGACGATCTCAAGACCGATCCGGGCGGCAATTCGGGAGACCGCATCGGATGCGGTGTCGTTGAAGGTTAGGTACCCGCGGGCGGCGATTCGAGCCCGCCTGCGTACCGCAAGTCAGTCAGGAGCGTCATGTCCCGCAACGCAGAACAGTGGATGCAGCATCCGAAGTTCCCGCAATCGCACTTCGTCGATTCGGCGCATCTACACCGACGAGGCGATCTTTCGCGAGGAGCAGCAGAAGGTCTTCAACAAGAGCTGGATCATCGGCTGCCACGAGTCCGAGCTGCCAGGCGCGTTCGACTATCGCACCTTCACGCACCCGGCGGGAACGCCGCTCATCATCGTGCGCGGCGAGGACCAGAAAGTGCGCGCCTTCTACAACGTCTGCCCGCACCGCGGCAACACGCTGCTCTACGATCCCGTCGGCAACGCGCAAGCGCATCACCTGCATCTTTCACTCGTGGTCGTTCGACACCAAGGGCAACTGCGTCGACATCACGCGTGAGGAGCAGGGTTTCAGAAGCGCTTCTGCAAGGCGGACGCCGGCCTGCGGGAGGTGCGTGCCGAGATCGGCTACGGCGGCTTCGTGTGGGTCAATCTCGACGACGGCGCGTCCTCGCTCGAGGAATACATCGGCGACGCGCTCGGCATGCTCGAGGAGTACATGTCGATGCCGCTCGAGGTGTTCCACTATCACAAGGCGATCGTCAACACCGAACTACAAGCTCTGGCACGACACGAACAGCGAGTTCTATCACGACTACCTGCACTACTTCAATCGCGTGACCGGGATGCTGCAGCCGGGCTACTTCCAGCGCAAGTACACGGGCTATCCCAACGGCCACGCGTCCGGTGGGCTCGATGACGATCAAGTACGACGCGTACGAAGGCGGCAAGGAGCGCGGCGTGGGCTGGCCCGGCCTCGCACCGGGCGGATGGATCCTGATCGACATCTTCCCGGCGATGACCTACAACCTGCGCACGTCGGTGCTGCGCATGGATACCTCGATACCGCTCGGCCCGGACCCAGCAAGCTGCCGGAGCAGTGCGTAGC
>ERZ1370068.3557-contig-2668_pt1:15000-57493 | contig 57493 bp, 75 predicted proteins | sample MGYA00561227_ERZ1370068 | MGnify/ENA primary metagenome ERZ1370068 (study PRJEB38410, sample SAMEA6850437) | metagenome | study: Metagenomic assessment of the ecological functions of the soil: analysis of the soil microbiota associated with the... | reverse complement strand
TGCTTGTACTTCGTTCAGTTACGTATTGCTCACAAAAACGTACTTTGGGACTCAGTAAACTGAAAACAGTTTCGAACGTGGTCGAACTTGTGTAGTCATTTCTGAATCGCCGAATCAAGCGGGGCCCTCACTCCGACCAGCTTCATGAGCAGCCTTGGCAGCAGCAGCGTTCCGGCCAGCGCTTTCTGCGACTCACGGCTCAGCGCCGAGATCCGGCATCCTGCGGCCAGCCTTCAGCGAGAGAAGAACAACGCATTCACCAGTGCCAGCGCGGTTTTCTCCAAATTGCGCCGTCACCGCCACGCTTGGCCAGCGTTACCCCCACAGTGGAAAAATACGCCGGAGCGCATAAAAGCCTCACCGGGGACGTCGCCACAATTTCACAACACCATCGTAACCCTTCAGATCCGTAAAATAAAGCCCATCGTCTCGCGTTTTCCTCACTCAGACAGTCGGACGTGAAAAGAAACAGGCCCGTTGCCAAAAAGCTGCGGCCAGACTCGTAGTCCAGCGTTGCGGGAACAGCCCCCGGCCGAAAGCTTCCGGCCGCCGCGCTGAAGGACCCCATCGACGCTAAGAGCAAAAGCCGCTGGCAATAATGAGCGCCGCACCGCGGCCGCAATCCACCAGAATGTGCTGCGTTTCCGCGCTGCCACCGGTCACAGTTCACAATCGGCAGGAAATTCATCCCCTCAATTACAAGTCGCCTCCCCCGCGGCGTGTCACTGCCCAGCTTTTTAGTTCCGCGTCACCGAGGTCGGAGGTTTAGGGGATCATGTGTTTCGCTCGACCTTTGTTCTCCACGGCACGATAGCCAGGATCGATTCATAATTTACTGCAGGGGCGTTGAATTTGCATGCGTCAAAATGGTTCGAATTAAACTGTATAAAAACACGAATCTCTCAGTCGGGTTTACTTTGGATCGAGTATTTTCAGCTCCCCCACTCGCCGGTCAGCCACGGCGGCAGATCCTCACCGCTGCTCATCCAGGCAGGGCAGGATGGAAAGGCGGGGCGTTTGGTAGAGTGGGCTGTGATGACGCGATTTTGGCTCATTTACCGCTGCCAATGGTTCTGCACGTGCCAATCGCATCTGCTCCAGCCAGAGAATTTCTGATCCGCGCTGGGAACAGCAGCAAGGGTTAACCACTGGCACCGCTGTTGAAATAGTTCCGTGAACTGATGGTCACGTTGCGGCCGATCTGCGCAATTTTTGATCAAGGAGTATTGTCACGCACTTTCAGTGGCGCGAAGGCGGTGGAGACGGTGCGGATTGGAGTCGGTTGTGCATAGAGCGGGTTGTTTATTTTCCGCTTCCGGCATTGCCTGAGGCAAATAGTTCCACGGCGTTGGGCAGAAGACAGTCAGACGCACTACCGTGCCATGGGGAGTAGAATGGAACACTGGGATCTACGAGCGCCCGAACCGCCGCCTGCGGTGGCTGTGCTCAAACTGGCGTTCTGCCGAACGGCTTTCCGCACATCGGTTTCGCGTCATGACGATGTTTGCGGTGTTGGTCATTACCGTGGGCGTCGCCGAGCCATTGCAGGAAACGTCCGCTTAGGGCGGAATGGCGGTAAGCGTTGCGACTGTGTTGCTGGGAGTCGCTGGATCACCGGCGACGCACCCCGATACTCCCGCCGCCTGGCGTGGTAGCGCTCAAACTGTAAGAGTCCAGCGCGAGAATGATTTACTGCGGGTCCGATTCCACATGAATTAAACGAAGTTGCATCCACGCCACGGCCGAAGTGTGGCGCTGTAGTGAGGAACATCCGAAGGGGTAGGTAAAGGGAGGTGAAAATGGAGCAATGATCCATCCAACGGTAGAGAATCGTTCCATTCGAGGTTGTCAGAATTTCCACGTGCACTTCTGCCATCAACCGCGAGACGGCTCCTGAGAGACAGATTCTCCGTCTATGAGTATGACCAGCATTCCAACTGGCGCAGTGCGACTGATACCGCCAAGGTTAAGCGTCTCCAAAGCTGTCGTGGGGGAGAAGATGTGGCGGTGAAATTGTTGTTCGGCGGCCCAATCGTGATGACGCGCGGAGTTTGCCGTCCGCCATCGGACCAACGAACGAACCCAGCCACCCAGCGTCCCAGTGTGGCGGGCCAATTTGACCTGGTCGCCAACCTTGTAAATTGGTTGGGCCGGAGATTGCTGACCCGCGTGCCCTCGCCCTGAACTTCATCACGTTTAGCAGAGCGGATACAAATGCCGCGGTCAAGCTGGCAATTACCATCCATGGCGAGCAGCAGGGGTTGTTGGTGCTGGAGATCGTCCGGTCAGCCGAGAAATCAACGGTTGGATCATTGAGAATTGCGGTGATGGTGGCCCGGCTCCAGGGGAAAACAAAGTTTGATTAGGAGTCGGCCGCGACCATCACCATCCACTGTAATCACCAGCCCCGAGGTAGTTGATCTGCAAAACCACCCAGCTTGGCGCTCGTTATGGAATGGAGCCATCGGCAACAACCGCCATAGTCTCAGCATCCGCAACTTGAACGCGTTCGTGATAACGAGCACCGCCTTGGTGCCGCCGATCACCTCGGTGCCGTTCTTCTTCCATTGATAAGTCAAGGTTCTGTCCCTTCAGCTCCCACACGAAAAAGAAGCAACATTGCCGGCTATGACGCCGGGCTCTGCGGCTGCCAGCGATGCCAATCGTTTGATGGGGCGGACGAGAGCTCCTCTTTCGGGAATAACACAGCCCTCAACTTCATTCCCATACTATGTCTGAACTGCCCGATGTAGATCCAGTGAACTTCCCTGGCTATTACATTGCTTGTCACCTTTGATCAGAAGGGTTCCAACGCTACTGGAAATAGGTCAATCACGTCGTCTGACTTCGATCTCTGGTCCCGGCTGGCAGGTCAGCAAATTACGATTCGTTAGCGGCACGCGCATGCGGCACCTGCTTCAGTTCCATTAAGGTAAATCACGGCTCCATCATCAATGAAGCAATCTGCAGTGAGGGTTATTCCGCCAAAAACATTGGAGGAGTAATCGAAATGAGTCCAGAAAGTAATAGGTTATTATTGTAGGGTATGGGAAAACACAGTATTAAACGGTACCCCGAATAGACAAGGGCGTCGTTTCAAATCCAGAAGTCCTCGACCGAAGGCCAGGACGACGCATCAGTTGAAACTTTTGGCGGCCCAGGTGGTGCCTTGACAAAGCTGCCGTTAGCCTGATAGCGCCAGGTGTTTGTATAGTCTGCACGGCATTGAGTTGTCTGGTTCGCCGACGGCTCTCAAATGCGGTCATGGCAGCCGTCACTTTCCATAAACCGAACGTTAACGGCTTCCACATTGTTGCTGTAGTTCCATATCTGCCCAATGGCGTTCAGCGGCCCCGACAAATTGGGCGTAGTTGCGCCGGCAATTCTCGCCCCATCGTTGAAGGCTGGCCGTTTCTCAACCATTGATAATAACGGCGCTCTCTGTCCCGTAAGGCAGAGATATGGAAGCGAGAGCTGTCTCAACGGAAATCGTTAGATTTTGAGGTTGCGGGCGATGGCAGCCGCACCATGTCGAACAGTTTGCGGAGTTTACCGTGCAATTGAAACGCTACCTACCGGGAAGGTCCGTGCAGCAAAATTCGTGGTATTTGGCTGGCTTTGAAACCAGAAGCTAAGCATGCAGTGGATATTTGTGTTCAAAGGGGCAAGCGTTGTGTAATGCTGTTCGCAATGGATCCGGCATTAGTGGCTGCCACCTTCAGACAGTAATTACAGAATGCGCATAATTGGTCGTAATGCCAGACTGGCCCATGGTGGTGGCAACATTCCAACCTCAGGCACTCAAAGGAGCACCGAAGGTTCCATTAGTAATTAGATTTGTATGTACTTTACTTGGGCCATGCCAGAGGTATTAATGAGATATCATCGATGTACTTTCCCGGCACCACCATGTAAATCAAAGAGATTGGCCCCACTATCGTATTACTGGCCGCGCCGATACTCCCGGTTACCGTGGCAGAAACGCCACCCGAGATTGCACTGTGAACTCTGGTCGCGCAAGGCTGCTGGTAGCAATTCGAAGCTGTTGCTCACAACGACAAAGGGTGGGCGAGATCGTCCAGCACCAGCGTGGGTAAAGAAGTGTAGGAAACGTTCGTGGCACTACTGATGGCGGCTTTCAAATCTGAACCATTGGTAGGATAGAAGGCAGCGTCCGCTTTGCGGCAACCGTGAAGCTCGCCGAATTGCCTCTTGCACAACCAGATCAGCAGGTTGGTGTTGATTTCAGGAAAGGCAACGGCCTCCCGATCCAAGCTGATTATCCCGATGATTTTGACTCCGATAAGCCAATCTTTCAGGCCATTCTGTTTCTTAAATAGCAGTTTTTGCCCTGGAAAGATTCTCCTCATGTTCGGTCCGTTTTCACATGTCAAACCTGGGCTGGAGATGTTGGGAGTTTGATAGTCGAAACTGAACGGTTTAGCAGGATTTTCTTCAGCTTCGATTTCAGTTCGCGAGGCCCATGTTGCAAGAGGGGAATGGCTGATGGATCTTTGGGTAATGGAAATTAATTCAAGTCATGGCAGCGGGGCGTGGTGATCTGGTAGAAGGTGAGCCGGTTCCGAGTGGGATTACATCCGTGATGTGCACTAATCAGTTCGAAGGGACAGACCGATGTCGGCCAGTCTTGTCAATTTGCTGCGTGGGCATAGGCCGATAGATGACTGTGTAGGTTTGTTAGAACGGGCGTCGAAGCTGACAAGGGGAATGTCAGGTTTGGGGGCCGTCGTGTTGAATTGACGCAAATAAAGCCGCAACGAATCCTGTCCATCGCGAGGGTTGGTGCCCTGAGGAACTCCTGGTAATTGGTGAATCCGTCTGGTCGGCATCTTCGTCCGCGTCATTGAACGCCTCGTTCAAGCCGTTAGCTCGTTCCCAGCCATCAGACATTCCATCTTCCGTCTGGTCCACGCCAGTTCGCTCCACGGCAAAGCTGTTGCCGGGTGTGGGAGAGAGCGGCAATCCAGTTGGCAGCGTTAGTTTGGGTCCGCGCAAAATTTAATCGCTGGAGCGAAGGCCATAGCGGTAGCGGCCTCAGCGAGCCACGGAAACGCATTTTGTAGGTCAGCGAGAAGACGACAGCACCAAGCGCGGTGGAAGCGTAATAGGTTCGCCGTTATTATCGAGCTTGCCTGCGTAAAGGCCATTGAGTGGAGCACCACTGTATTTTGCCGCAAATTGAGCGGCGTTGCGAGGAGCGAAGAGACAAAGTATTGGCGGGAGCAGCAAGCCTCTGATTTGTAAGGTGGAAGCGGATCCTCAGTGAAGGTCAGCCCGCTCAGATCAAGCAGGACGCCTCAGTGTTTTCCAGCTCAGGAATTCAAACTCACATCACCGTCCTCCGTTGAAGGTTGCAGGATGATACATGATTTCGCTGAACTGAAGCTTGGTGAAATCTGCGGCGGATAAAAAACTGGAAGCAACCAGAGCGCTCCAAATGTTGCCGCTTTCTTAACGCCCGGACGAGAGTAGGTGATGCCAGTGCTACGGGCTGGGAGAAATTGAGGCGCGCTCGGTCCGACCGATCCTCCTCACCGTGGATCGCTTCCATCCAAAGTATAATGAATTGTCCCCGTGGAATTCGTGTGTGTAATCGTGAGCTGGAAATCAGCCAGTATGTCCGAATTGGTTGAAACCTGGCAGGCCAGGCGCGGGTAGAGGTCGACATTTCTGAATCGCTGCCAGGCCCGCACGGCATTGGACGAAATAAACGTTTGTGTGAAATTGGATTTGCGCAGCAATCAGTCTCGATGGCAGCGGGTGTGTGGTTCGCGTCACCCCAGCAGCGCCGATTCCCCCACGATGCCGTGATCGATTTCGGCGGCGAGTTGCCCAACGGGTGATATTGGATTGGAGTGTGAGGCACCGCCGTTGAACAAGTGTTTTTGGAGCCAGTCGGCAAACCGCAATTTGAATTCGGGATCGTACCTCCAGACCATTATAGATTTGTCCGGGCGTATTCGGCTCATAAGCCGCTTCAATATTGGCTGGCGCAAGCCAGGTGCCCACCCGGTCAGGTCGATCGAGCTGTTCCTGATCCCAAACAAAAATGAAATCCTTCACTATCCGGTCCGCGGCGGCGGGCCGCCACCGTGCGCCCCGGCCAGTCGATGGCCGCCACATAGATGTGCAGTGCCATGTAATCGATGAGGTTGTTCATGTTAATCAAGACAGGAAGTTAGTATTTCGAGTGCCGTCCAGGTTCAGCCCTGCATTGCCAGTAAGCCGTCAGTGCGCTCGGCGCACGGTCAGACAAGCCAAGCAATTGAGCCCAGGCAGCTCAGGTCCTGGCAACAGCCACGCCATCAGAGTCTGTCACGATGTCGTATTCATCTTGGTCCCCCAAGGCCGATCAACCCAAAGAACGAATCGTTCAGCCGCTCGGTGAATTATACCTTCCAATACAGTGTTCAAATATAGGCTGAACGCAAATCCGCGCCGGAAATATGACCCATCGCGAGCTGGGCATCCCGCATCCATTGATCCCGCTGATGATGATAGGTCGCGTCATAGTTTGAACTTTCAAAGGAAATCGCGAGAAGGTTGCCAATTGGCCAGGCGTCCGTGGAACAGGCCCGCAGCACCAGCGCTGATCGAACTGGTTGACAACAGCCTCGGAAACAGCGGAAAATCAGTTTTGTCAGGGCCAAATTTTGCGCCAAAGCGAAAGGGTGCTTCGGGATGGCATGTGAAACCGGCTGACGGCACCGTGCATACTCACCCCGCCCCAACCTGGAAGCCTTCCGTCCATCGGGATGATCAGCTCCACCGAGGCGGACCTTTCCCAGAATTGGTCCCATCGAGCATGGGATTGCGTATAAATTCCATTCACCGGCCCGAAGAGTCCATCCATGGGTGCGACGATGCTCAAACTCGGGATAGATGCGAGGCATTGGTGAAGCTGTAACGGTCGAGTCGTGTTTACTACCGTCGTGTTGACGGTGAATCTGCTGGATACGCTTGCCCGTCGCCTGGGGGATCTTCAATCCAAGTGGTTGAAGCGCCCGATGGCCTTGTCTGGTTCACGACCAGGCAGGAAGATGTAGCTGTGCGTGTCCACGTTAGCCGGAACGGCGCTTTGAAAGCGGCTGCGCGCAAAGTCGTTGTGCTCGTCACCTGGATCACGTTGCCGTGACGGCGAGGGCCACGATCGGCGCTATGACTCGCACGGATTACGAAGCGTCGGTTCAAATGTTCATAACCGTTCGTCGTGTAAACGATTGTGCTTCCGGGCACGTCGCGGCTCACCCGTCACATCGATTGGCGCGAAGAAAAGCCCGCGATTGGTGCTAAACTTCGTATCTGCAACAAACCAGGCACACTAAGTCGTTGGCAGCCCCCGGTGTTGGGTTTGGAAATAGACAAGCCCACCCCGAGACCGAACGAAACACCACTGCGCTGTGCGGGTAAACAGCGGAGTTTGAATTCGCTCGCAATGGTAATACCGTCAGGATGCACCAGCGCAAGATACTCTCCGTTTCCCATTCAACCGAAAATTTGCGTGCAACGGCGCTCCGGCGTTTGTTCGATCTTTACCGGAGGCAAAGACAATCATGTATCCGGCCAGATTCATGGCTGGGAACCGCCATTTTGTTAGATTCAGCGGATCATCTGTCCAGGGGACAATTCGCCAGATTAATGGGGTTGGGCTGGGGTTGAACAGTTCGATCAATCGAAGGCTCCCCATCCTCGTCCGTAAGCGGTCCTTCATTCTAAGGCCATGAACTCGCTAATAATAGGCATGCGGTCATTTAACACTGTCAGACCGCGGGCGAGCTCGTGACCGAATGGGACGCATCGGCCACGACTTCCTGAAATAACGACCCGCGTGGGCGGGCTGCGTTGGGATCATCAGCTCCGAACCGGTTGCGCCGGCCGGGGGCCCAGTTGAAAAACCACTGGTAGGTCAATGTTCCCGTGCCTTGAGCGCTCACGGAGAAGAAGCAGCCTCACCCTGCACAATCGCGAGGCTTTCTGGTTTGCGCGAGAAGGATCGAGAGGGTTAGGACCGTGAGGATGCTGGGCTGCTTGTCACCGATCCTGAGATATCTGACACCATGACCAGGTAACTCCCGGATTGTTGCAATAACATCAGACAAGGTCAGGGCCGATTGGTGGCTCCCGCCACCAGGGCTGTATAAAGAACCATTGATAATGCAGAGGGGCAGTTCCCTGGGTACAACGGAAAAAGCGTTGCTCCCCCAGGGTATTGTTGCTGTTTTCAGGTTGCGTCACGATCGCCAGCGGTTGCGGAGCGAAGCCATTTCCCACAACGCCCGCCGCATAAGTTGCCCACACTTCTGCCGAAAGAGCCCGGCGGTACAGGCTAAGTTCATCGATGGCCCCAGGAACCAGATACCTTCGAAAACACCCGAAGCCCGTTTGCCCACATAAAAATTAAACTCGTTTGTGGGTGAAAGTCCCAAAGGTTGGTTTGCAGCCACTTGCGTTCCGTTACGTGATGGTGCCACCAATCGCATTAACCCGGAGACACGCATCGTACGTCATCGCGATATGTTGAAACTGTGGTTGGCCGTTAGGGCGTTGGGACCCAGTAGGCCTGATGGCTCCCCGCACCCTGGTATCCCGCAAATTCGCATAAAAATCACCCGCTGCTCTGTCGAGGTAGAAGGTGAGCACCAATCGAACCGGCGTCATCGTTTCCACTCCACGATATCCGCCAGACGCGTCGGGCGTTAGGCTTTATCCAGCCTTCAATCGTCGTACCGGAACTTGCCCCGACGTTTGAGACTGGATGACGCGTTGGCGCAGCCGAAATCGTCTATGCCATCCAGCACGATCCCCTGCCACCGCTTTTACCGGCTCCGTATGTTGCTCCCTCCGCTCAACGCAGGTCCGCACTACCGACGATATCCTTGGCAGCGCCGTTTGGCGTTTGCCGCTCTCCCCACCTTCTCCCTCTTTTTGGCCTTTTTCTTTTTGGCGGCGGAGTAGTCGGCGGTGGCGGCTTTGGCGGAGTGCTGCCCGGCGGCCCCTCAAGCTTGCGCAGGCGCGGAAAATGGCAGAGCCAGAACGGCGGAAAGGGCAATCGTTAGAATACGCATGAGTGCTACCCCATTTTTTGAGAGCAAAAACGGATAAGATAAGGGTAATCCGAATCCCCGGTGGAGAGAAAGGCTAAGCGAGGTCGATATGGTCGTGCTCAACCGTATCTATACCCGGACCGGCGACGACGGCACGACGGCCCTCGGGACCGGTGCGCGGCGCAAGAAATACGACCTTCGTGTCGAGGCCTATGGCACTGTAGACGAGGTCAATGCCGTCATTGGCCTGGTGAGACTGCATACCGGCGGAGACAAGACGCTCGACGCCGCGCTCAGTCGCATTCAGAACGACCTTTTCGACGTCGAAGCTGATTTGTGCCTCGCTGAAAAAGGCCCCGGCGGAGCAAGGCTGACGGTGACCGATGCGCAGGTCGCCTGGCTGGAAGGCGAGATTGACCGACTTAATGCCGATCTCGCTCCGCTAAGATCCTTTATTTTGCCTGGAGGCAGTCCGGCATCGGCTTATCTACATCTCGCACGAACGGTGTGCCGTCGCGCCGAACGGATCATGGTCGAGCTCAAGGACAAGCCGGGCGAGGGCGTTTCGAGACCCCTCGCTCAAATACCGTCAATCGTTTGTCGGACTATCTCTTTGTTGCTGGCCGCCATGCCAACGACAAAGGGCGCAGGCCGACGTTTTGTGGGCGCCGGGGCAAAATCGCTAGTCAGCATTGGCCCAGAAAATGGGGACTCTCGGGTGGGATGCCACTGGCCGCGTGCGCGCAGCATAAACGTTGACAGCGCCAACGGCGCGGCCTTTAGCTTCCGCCCGCTGCACAAGCGCCCACCCGGATGGGGAGATCATGAAGATTTTGGTGCCCGTGAAACGGGTGGTCGATTTCAACGTCAAGATTCGCGTCAAGCCGGACGGCTCCGGCGTCGAGCTCGCCAACGTCAAGATGTCGATGAACCCGTTCGACGAGATCGCGGTCGAAGAGGCGATCCGTCTGAAGGAAGGCGGCAAGGCGACGGAGATCGTGGCCGTGTCGATCGGCCCGGCGCAGGTGTCGGAGACGATCCGCACCGCGCTCGCCATGGGCGCCGATCGCGGCATCCTGGTGAAGACCGACGGTCGCAGTCGAGCCGCTCGCCGTCGCGAAGATCCTCAAAGCGATTGTCGAAGCGGAGAAGCCCGGCCTGGTCATCTTGGGCAAGCAGGCGATCGACGACGACTGCAATCAGACCGGCCAGATGCTCGCAGCGCTGCTGAACTGGTCGCAGGGCACCTTCGCATCCAAGCTCGCGATTGAAGGCGACGCCATCGACGTGACGCGCGAGGTCGACGGCGGGCTTGCAGACGGTCAAGTTGAAAATGCCGGCGATCATCACGACCGATCTTCGGCTCAACGAGCCGCGCTATGCCTCGCTGCCGAACATCATGAAGGCCAAGAAGAAGCCGATCGAGGAAAAGGCTCCAGATGCTTACGGCGTAGATGTGAAGCCGCGTCTGCAAGTGCTGAAGACGGCTGAGCCGTCGGGGCGCAAATCCGGCGTGAAGGTCGCGTCGGCGGCCGAACTGGTCACAAGCTCAAAGACGAGGCGGGGGTTCTCTGAGATGTCCACGCTTATCGTCGCCGAGCACGACAATAAAACGCTCAAAGATTCCACGAACAAGGCCGTGACCGCCGCCAAAGCAATGGGCGGAGAAGTCGCACGTGCTGATCGCCGGCAAGGAGTGCAAGGCTGCAGCCGATGCGGCGGCCAAGCTCGACGGCGTAAAGAAAGTTTTGGTGGCTGACGCCGCGGTTTATGAGCACCAGCTCGCAGAGCCGCTTGCCGCGCTCATCGTTTCACTGGCTCCGAAGTACGATGCCATTGTTGCGCCGGCGACGACGACCGGGAAGAATGTGATGCCGCGCGTCGCGGCGCATTGCTCGACGTCATGCAGATTTCCGACATCACGAAGGTTGTCTCGCCCGATACTTTCGAACGCCCGATCTACGCTGGCAATGCGATCCAGACGGTCAAGTCGTCCGATGTAAAGAAAGTGATCACGGTCCGTACGTCGACTTTCAGGCGGCGGGCACGGGCGGGTCGGCAAGTCTGGAAAATGTTGCGGCTGCCGCCGATCCCAATCTTTCGTCGTTCGTCGGCGAGAGAATTGTCGAAATCAGACCGGCCAGAGCTGACCTCGGCAAAATCATCATCTCCGGCGGTCGCGCAATGCAAAGCCGGGAGAACTTCACCAAGTACATCGAACCGGTGGCCGACAAGCTCGGCGCCGCCGTCGGCGCCTCGCGCGCCGCGGTCGACGCCGGCTACGCGCCAAACGACTGGCAGGTCGGTCAGACCGGTAAGGTCGTGGCGCCCGAACTCTACATCGCGGTAGGTATTTCCGGCGCGATTCAGCACCTGGCCGGTATGAAAGACTCCAAGGTGATTGTTGCTATCAACAAGGACGAGGAGGCGCCGATCTTCCAGGTTGCAGACTACGGCCTTGTAGCCGATCTCTATCAGGCACTGCCGGGCTGTCTGCGGAACTCGATAAGGTCAAGCGTTGACTACGATTGCAAATTCTTTTTCCGTCAATGGCTTCATGCGGCAGTACGTCGTAAAGTGCAAGGACGTATTGAAAGCTAACCGAAGCCGAAGCAAAGAACCGGGACTTCGCATCGATCGGACAAGGACATGGCGGTTAAAATTCAGAATGTCGGAGTGATCGGCGCCGGCCAGATGGGTAACGGCATTGCCCATGTGTGCGCGCTGGCAGGGTATTCGGTTTCCACTCAACGATCTGTCAGGCCGATCGCATCAAGGCGGGAATGGCGGCGATCAACGGTAACATGGCGCCAGGTCGGCAGAAAGCTGATCAGCGAAGACGATCGCAAGAGCTGCGCTAGCGCGCATCAAGCCGGCTGAAAAATACGATGCGCTGTCGGATTGCGATCTGGTGATTGAAACCGCGACCGAAAAAGAAGAGGTCAAGCGCAAGATCTTTTCCGACGTATGTGCATCACTGAAACCCGACGCCATCCTCGCGACGAATACCTCTTCGATCTCGATCACGCGGTTGGCCGTCATCGACCGATCGGCCGGAGCGCTTCATCGGCATTCATTTCATGAATCCGGTGCCGCTGATGGAGCTGGTCGGAACTGATCCGCGGCATCGCTACCGATGACGACGACCTTCGAGATCGCAGCAAGGCGTTTGTCAGCAAGCTCGGCAAGACGATCGCCGGTGTCGGAGGATTTCTCCGGCATTCATCGTCAACCGCATTCTGCTGCCGATGATCAACGAGGCGATCTACACGCTCTATGAAGGCGTCGGCAAGCGTCGAGGCGATCGATACGCGCCATGCGGCTCGGCGCGCACCATCCCATGGGGCCGCTCGCAGCTTCGCCGATTTCATCGGTCTCGATACCTGCCTGTCGGTGATGCAGGTGCTTCACGAGGGGCTGGCCGATTCAAAATACCGGCCCGTGCCCGCTGCTGGTGAAATATGTCGAGGCGGGCTGGCTCGGCCGCAAGACCGAGCCGCGGCTTCTACGACTATCGCGGCGAGAAGCCGGTCCCGACGCGCTGACGCGTCTGCAGCACCGTTATGCTGCCGACGCCTTATCGCGTGAAGTCCGCCATCTGGGCAGCCAGCGCTTTCTTGAACGCGGGGCGTGTTTCACAACGCAACCGATATGCTTCGAGCGTCGGCATTTGCGTGACCAGATCAATATGCCGCAGAATTCGCAGCACGGTCGTCATCAGAAGGTCCGCCGCGGTGAAACGATCCTCCAGGTAGTCGCGACTGTCGAGCCAATCGGAGAGCGCGGCCAGACGCGTTTGTGCGAATTTGACAGCCGCTGGCCGGCGTTGTTTTGCCCAATCCTCCTCGGCATGAAACAAGTCGATCGCCGTGAGGTTCTGAATGTGCGGTTCGATCGAATTCAGTGCCGCGAACATCCAGGCCGTTACTCGGGCGCGTGCTTTTGAGTCCGACGGCATCAGGACCTCCGAGCGATCGGCAATGTGCAGAAGGATCGCGCCGCTCTCGAAGCAGGACCAAATCATCCTCTTCGTATGCGGGCACTTGTCCAAATGGCTGCATTGCTCGGTACCTTTCGGACTTCTGGTCATCCGGGCCGATCAACCATGCTTCGTAGGGCAATCCTGCCTCTTCCAGCGCCCATCGCACTCTAAGGTCGCGTACCAAGCCACGTGCAAAGTTGGAACCCAACGGAAAGCGCTAACCGTGATCATACGAGATGCTCCGTATTTTTGGTTTGTCGACGCCGTCTCGAACTAGCCGCAACAGCCAGCCTTTGGTGGCATGGTTTCGTATTCATCGTGCCGGCGCACCCAGGCCATGGTCCATGGCAACGCGCCTTCGTCACGGCCCTTCGGCGCAAAGTCGAGAAAATTGTAGGCCCCGACGAGGATATCGAGACCGCGAGCATAGGACGAATAGGTGTGCAGTACCTCGCCGCCTTCGTTTTTGGCGAACGCACTAAGGTCCCGGCGCTTCTTCGCTGGGAAATTCCGTCATCGTGTAATTGTATTCGACCTTGCCGCGCGCCTTTTCCTCCGGCGTGAACGACACATGAAAGTCGCGATTGAAATCGCTGCCGAATGAAGACACCCATTTGAATTTCCAGCCCATGCGCTTCTTGTAGGCCTCAATCTCGGCGAAAGGTGCGCGTGAGACGACGACAAATGTCACATCGCGGTGCCTGAGATGGATGACAGCGCCGTCGAAATGGTCGGCGAGAAATGAGCAGCTCGGGCAGCCTTGCACCCAGCCAGGTCAAGCATGAAGTGATAGACGATCAGCTGACTCCTGCCGCCGAACAAATCGGACAGCGTTTCCTGGCCGTTCGGTCCTTCGAAGACATAGTTTTTGTCCACCTTGACCCATGGCAATGCGCGCCGGGCTTCGCTGAGCTGGTCGCGTGCTCTGGTGAAATCCTTTTCCTTGGCTAGCAGCGCCTTGCGCGCAGCCAGCCATTCATTCGGTGAAACGATTGCGTGTTGCATGGCTTACCTCCGCACTAACTGTCAGGCTTTTGCCGGTGTCATCCAGCCGACACCGGCTCCGCCGGGCTCCTTGAGAATCGCGATGCGGCCGACGCCGGGAACGTCGAAGATTGGCCGCATCAGTGTGGCGCCGGCCGATTGGGCCTTTTTCACGCGCGCGTCGACGTCGTCGACGGCGAGATAGGACATCCAGCTTTCCGGGACACCATCGAATTGCGGGCTAGTCAGAGGAAAAAGGCCGCCGACATAGTCGCCGCCCATCTTGGCGACCCAATAGGTGCCGTCGGGCATAGGCATGGGGTCAAATGTCCATCCGACCGTCGCGCCATAGAACTTTTCGCCTTCTCGGCGTCACGAGTCATGAGTTCGTTCCAGTAGAAACGTCCGTGGGACCATTCGTGTGGCATGAACAACTCCTGTCACTATTCTGAGAGATATTTGTCGAGCTTCTCCATCGCGCTGCTCCAACCGCCCTGATGACGGTCGCGCGCGTCCGTATCGAAGAACTGCTCGTGCAGCAGCGTCATAATCGTTCCGTCACCGTCGCGTTTGAACGTCAGCGTGACCAGCGATTCGCGCTCCGGCGTCGACTTCCAGCCCCAGGTGAAAACCAGTTTCTCGTTCGGAATGACTTCACGGTAAACGCCGCTGACGTCGTGTTCTTCGCCGTCCGGAGCTTTCATTACCCAGCGGTAGCGGCCACCGGTGCGCGGATCGCTTTCCACGCGCATTGGCTTGATTTCACCGGGACCCATCCAGCGCTTTACTTTTTCCGGATCCGTCCACGCCGCGAAGACTTTTTCCGGCGGCGCGTTGAACCGGCGCTTGATGGTGAGGCTGGGCTTGGTTGTGAGGGTGGCCATGTGTCTTCCTCCAAAAAGGCAGCAAGTTGGTCCAGTCGTTCCGTCCAGAATTTCTGGTAACGGTTGAGCCAATCGTTGGCGTCGCGCATTAGTTCCGCCCGCAGGCGGCAGCTCACGATGCGACCGCTCTTCTCGCGTCCGACAAGTCCGGCATCCGACAAGACGTCGAGATGCTTCATGACTGCCGGCAATGACATCGAAAACGGCTTAGCAAGCTCGCTGACTGAGAGGCTTTCCTCTTCACTCAGCCGGGCGAGCAATGCGCGGCGCGTTGGGTCTGCCAGCGCGGCGAAAGTGCGATCGAGGTTTGGTCTTGAATAGTAAACCATATGGTTAAGTATAGGAGCTTGCGTCCCGGTGTCAAGCCGGTTCGCATTTATCTTTCGTTGATCAAAGGCGTTTAGAGGTAGTCGGCGATGGACCCCGTATCTCTCGCAACTGCTTTCGTCGGCGCGCAGATGGGCAGTGCGCAGATGGCCGTCGCTGCAAAAATGCTGCGGATGAACGCCGACAATGCCGCGTCCATCGTCGAGGTGCTCGACGCCGCGCAACGCAACATCGCCAGCCTCGCCAATGTTGCGGCCGGCGTAGGACAGAACCTCAATATCACTGCGTAGAGCCGGGCGACGGCGCGCCTATTGTCCGAGCGCCGCCTGGATAAGCTTGATCGCATCCTCGCTCGCCCATTCGGCCGGCCCTGCGATGGTGGCGATCTCGCAACTCTGCGGGATCGATCAGGAGCGTCGTGGGCATGCCGAAAGCGCGACCGGCGGATTTGAGATCTTGAAAGACGCGGGCCGTCGGGTCGGCATAATAGGTGAGCTTCTGCACGCCGACCTCGTTCAGCCAGGCCTTTGGCTTGTCGGCGTCTCGCGTATCGATATTGACCGTCACGACTTCAAATCGGGGGCCGCCCAGCCTCTGCTCGAGGGCATCGAGGGCGGGCATTTCCTTACGACAGGGCACGCACCAGGTGGCCCACAGGTTGAGCAGCACCGTACGGCCCCGCCAGTGGTCCAACGTCAGAGCCGTTTCCGGTGGAATCCTGAAAGCAAGGTCAGGTACGCGCAACGGGCTCTTGGCAACGTTAACGGCGGCTACCTCGCCACGCGCAAATGGCGCTAGTTTCTTGGCTAATTCGACAGCAGGCCGGCAGGCGGCGTCGCCGCCAACGTTGCGCGTAAGGGTCGCAATCCCGTATACCCCCGCGAGCCCAACCACGACTCCGGCGATTCCGCCCGCCAAAATCAGAGCGAAGGCGTTTTTGGCGAAACTGGTTTGGGTCCCGGTCGCGAGCGGCTTGAGTGAATATGCCATGAGCAACAAAATGTGGGGTGGGCGGTTCGCGTCTGGCCCCGGCGCTATCATGGAGGAGATCAACGCCTCCATCGACTTCGACCGGCATCTTTATCGTCAGGACATCGCCGCGTCCAAGGCCCATGCGGACATGCTGGCTAGACAAGGTATCATTACGGCCGACGATGCGAGAAAGATCGCTCACGGTCTAGACACGATCCTGTCAGAAATCGAAGCCGGCAAGTTCGTCATTCAAGCGCGCTTTGGAAGACATCCACATGAACGTGGAGGGCCGCTGTCCGAGTTGATCGGCGAGGCGGCGGGCCGGCTGCACACCGCGCGCTCGCGCAACGACCAGGTGGCGACCGATTTCAGGCTGTGGGTGCGCGACACCGTCGACGCGCTCGACGCTTCGCTTGCCGCCTACCAGCGTGCCCTCGCTGAAAAGGCGCTAGCGCATGCCGGCACGTTGATGCCCGGGCTTCACGCATCTGCAGACAGCGCAGCCGATCACCTTCGGACATCACCTGTTGGCCTATGTCGAGATGGCGGCGCGTGATCGCGGCCGGTTCGCCGACGCGCGAAAGCGCTTCAACGAATCTCCGCTCGGCGCGGCCGCTCGCCGGCACGTCGTTCGCGGTCGACCGCGACATGACCGCTGACGCGCTGGGCTTCGATCGACCGATGGCCAATTCACTCGATGCGGTTTCCGACCGCGATTTCGCTCATGGAAGTTCTTGCGGCCGCGGCGATCACATCCGTGCATCTGTCCCGACTTGCGGAGGAGATCGTCATCTGGACTTCGCCGCTCACCGGTCTCGTCAAGCTATCCGACAAATTCACGACCGGCTCGTCGATCATGCCGCAAAAGCGCAATCCTGACGCCGCGGAACTCGTGCGCGCAAAGACCGGCCGTGTCGTTGGCGCGCTGAGTGCACTGTTGATTGTGATGAAGGGCTTGCCGCTGGCCTATGCCAGAGGACATGCAGGAGGACAAGGAGGGAGCTATGGACGCACTCGCCGCGCGCTGTCGCTGTCGCTGGCGGCGATGACCGGCATGATCGCCGATCTGGAGCCTGATCCGTCGCGGATGAAAAAGGCCGCCGGCGAGGAGCTGCGCGACCGCAACCGACCTCGCCGACTGGCTGGTGCGCGCCTTGAAAATTCCGTTCCGCGAGGCGCATCACATTACCGGCCGGATCGTCGCCAAGGCGGCAGAGACAGGTATGGCGTTGCATCGGCTGCCGCTGTCGACCATGCGAGAGATCGAACCGCGGATCGTCGATGACGTGTTCAGCGTTCTTTCGGTCGACCGATCGGTGAAGAGTCGTACGAGTTTCGGCGGTACCGCGCCTAAAAATGTACGCGCGCAGGCCAAAAAATGGCTGCGCAAGCTGGAAAAAGAGAAATCCTGACTTCGCCTTGCTTCTGCTGTTTTGCTATCGTTCCTCCATGCAAGGAGCCGCGCCCGTGAGGCAGTTCTGACCGCCCGTTTCTCCGTGTCGCCTCTGATCGGCGCGCTCGTCGCGTCGCTCGGCCTATCGGCGTGCGGGCGGAAAGGGGCCGCTTGATCCGCCGCCCGGCGCATCCATCTCAGGCGCAACAACCGGCGTCGACCAGCATAGGACGTCAGGGACAGGCCGGTGCGCGGACCGGACGGAAAGATACTCGCGCCAGCGAGCACCAAAAAACCAATTTCCTCTCGACGTTCTGCTCAACTGAGCGTGTCATGCACCACTTTGCTTATCGCGACGGCGTGCTGCACGCCGAGGCGGTGAACCTCGATACGCTCGCCGCCGCGGTCGGGACGCCGTTTTATTGTTACTCGACCGCGACTCTCACGCGCCACTACCAGGTTTTTGCGGAGCGCGTTCGCCGACGTGCGCGCGCTCGTCTGCTACGCCATGAAGGCAAACTCCAATCAGGCGGTCGTTAGCGACGCTCGCCAAGCTTGGTGCCGGGCGCCGATGTCGTATCGGGCGGTGAACTCAGGCGCGCGCGCCTTGCCGGCATTCCACCGGACAAGATCATGTTCTCGGGCATCGGCAAGACTGCACTCCGAGCTCGCGCTCGCGGTCGACGAAGGAATTCTCTGCGTCAATGTCGAATCTGAAGCGGAGCTCGAGCTGCTGTCGTCGATAGCGTCAGCGAAAGGACGTGATGTGCGCGTGTTTCGATCCGCGTGAACCCCGACATCGACGCCGAAGACACATCACAAGATTGCGACCGGCAAGGCGGAGAACAAGTTCGGCATTCCGATCAGCCGCGCTCGCGAGATTTATGCACGGGCCGCCAAGTTGAACGGACTCGAGGTCGCCGGTGTCGATATGCATATCGGCAGTCAGATCACCGAGCTCGATCCGTTCGGGAATGCGCTTTCACGTTGCTTGCCGAGATTTGTCGCGTGTCACGCGCATCGACGGCCACACGATCTCGCATGTCGATCTTGGCGGCGGTTTGGGGATCCCATATCGCGACGACAACGAACCGCCGCCGCATCCCGAAGCCTATGCCGAGGTTGTCAAACGCGCGACGCGCGATCTCGATTGCCGGTTGATCTTCGAGCCCGGTCGTCTGCTCGTGGGCAACGCCGGTATCTTGGTGACGCGCGTTCTGTTCGTGAAGCACGGCGAAGCAAAGAACTTCGTCGTTGTCGACGCCGCCATGAACGATCTTGTCCGCCCGACGTTATATGACGCGCACCACGAGATCTGGCCGGTCGCAGAAAAGCCGCGTCCGGGCGTCGCATCTCGCGCCGACGTGGTTGGACCGGTCGGTGAAAGCGGCGACTTTCCTCGCCGCTCAACCGCGACATGGCGGAACCCGGCGGATCGGCGCATTGCTTGCTGTCATGTCGGCAGGCGCCTATGGCGCGGTCCAGGCCGGCACCTTACAACACGCGGGCGCTGGTGCCGGAAGTGCTGGTCAACGGTGCCGAATGGGCGCTGGTACGCCCGCGCCTTGAAGTTGACCAATTGATTGCTCTCGATCGCATGCCGGATTGGCTATGAGCACATCCATACACGCATGGCCGGTCAGGCCGGTGCGTGGTACCGCTGATGAGCAGATTCTCTGACCTCTGAGCGTCGGGAGCGGCTTTTGGACGAGGCGAGCAAAACCGATCTCACGGAACGCGAACGGTCCGCGAGATTTTTGCTCGCGCGGGCGCTTCGACGCGCGCGCGGCAGTCTGCTGTGGGAACGGCTGTGGCCCGCGCTTGCAGCGCTGGCGACCGTGCTCGGACTTTTTCTCGCGTTTTCCTGGGCGCGGCCTGTGGCTGGTTTGCCGCCGCTGGCGCGCGCCATCGGGTCTGTTCATTTTCGCGGTCGCAATCGCTTGTGTCGGCATTGCCGCTACTCGATTGTGCGGCTGCCCAGCGTGCATGATGGTCTGCGTCGGCTCGATCGCAGCACACGGTGAGACGACATCGTCCGGCAACCACGGTTGCCGACCGCATTGCCGCCAACGGTCAGGATCCCGTCGCCCAGGCGCTCTGGCAGGCGCATGTCGAGCGCGCTCTGGTCTCGGCGCGCAAATTCAAGGCCGGGTGGCCCACGCCGCGACTCGTCGCTGCGCGATCCAATGGCGTTGCGTGCGCTCGTCGCTCATTCTTGTGGTGGCGAGCTTCTTTGCCGCCAGCGGAGAGCGGACAAAACGAATTGCCGCGGCGTTCGATTGGCATGGCGTGGTCGCGCCGGCCGAATTTTCGCATCGATGCCTCGGTCGATGCCGCCGGTCTATACCGGGCGGCCTCCGGTGATGCTCCCGGGCCTGCGCCCGGGCGAAACCGCGCAAAGCCGTCGACCGGTGGCGGTGCCGGTCGGCAGTCAACTGGTCATCCGGGCCACCGGTCAGGTGCGTTTCGATATCCTCAGTACGGGCGGCATCGAGACCGCGCCGGCGAAGCGCGCGCGCCTTGCCGGCCGGGACTGAGGAACGACGCCTGTTGATCAAGGGCGACGGCTCCGCTGCGGTTCATGGCGTTCTCGGCAGCCGATCTGGTGTGGAACTTCACCGCAATTCCCGACCGTGCGCCGAACGTCGAACTGATCAGGGATCCGGAACGTCAGGCGCGCGGTGCGCTGCGCCTCGACTACAAAATGGATGACGATTACGGCGTCGTTGAAGCCAAAGGCCACCTTTGCCCTGAAGGAAGAGCAATCCTCCGAGAAGCCGCCTCCGACCACCTTTTGGCGCGCCCGAATTTGGACTCACGCTGCCGCAGGCGCGCACCAAAGCACGGCACGGCGCAAACCACTCACGACCTGCCGAGCATCCGTGGGCCGGCGCCGACGTGATCTTGACGCTTACGGCACGCGACGAAGCCGGCAACGAGGGCCGCAGTCAGCCGCGCGAGCTGCAACTGCCCCAGCGTATTTTTGTGAAGCCACTCGCGCGCGCCTGGTCGAGCAACGGCGCATTCTCGCTCTCGACGCGGAATCAAACCGCTGGTGCTTACTGCGCTCAATACGCTGTCTGTTGCGCCGGAACGATTTACGCCTCGAGTCCGGCGTCTATCTCGGCTTGCGCTCGATCTATCACGATCTCGAGCACGCAAAGAGCGACGACGCGCTGCGCGAGGTCGTCGCGCGGCTGTGGGATATGGCGATTGCAACTCGAAGACGGAAATCGTCTCCGCAGGCCGAACAAGCGTTGCGGCAGGCGCAGGAGGCGCTACGCCAGGCGCTGGAGCGCGGCGCGCGGCGACAGAAATCAAGAGCTCATGGAACAGCTGCGCGCGGCCATGGACAAATTCCTGCAGGCGCTCGCCGAAGAGATGCGCAAGAACCCGCAACAGCTTTCCGCCCGCTCGACCGCAACACGCGTACGCTCAGTCAGCAGGATCTCAAGAGCATGCTGGATCGGCTGGAGAACCTGGCCCGCTCCGGCAACAAGGACGCTGCGCGGCGGCTGCTCGAAGAACTGCAATCGATGCTCGAAAACCTGCAGATGGCGCGACCGGGCGCCTCAGGTGGCGACGATGGCGATGACGATATGATGTCGGCCCTGGATGAATTGGGCGACGTCATCCTGCACAGCAACAACAACTGCGTGACAAAACCTATCGCCAGGGTCAGGACACGCGACGCGACCGCCAGCGGGGACAGCAGCCCGGCCAGGGCGATCGGCAGATGGGGCGATCTGCGCCAGGACCAGCAAGGTCTGCGAGACCGTCTGAACAAGCTCCTGGACCAACTACGTCAGCGCGGTCTTGGCCAGCCAGGTCAACAAGGCGAGGGCAATGAAATGGGCCAACTCGGCGACGCCGGGAAGCCATGGGTCAGGCTGAAGGCCAGCTAGGCGAGGGCGATGCTGACAGCGCGGTGGACAGCCAGGGCCGAGCACTCGATGCCATGCGCAAAGGGGCCCAAGGACTGGCGCAATCGATGCAGCAACAGGGCATGGGGCCAGGCCCCAATGGACGGCCCGGCCGGGGACAGGCGCGCGCCCAGCAAGACACCGATCCGCTCGGTCGACCCATGCGCGGTCGCGACTATGGGTGACGACCTGACGGTCAAAGTGCCCGGTGAGATCGATGCTCAAAGGGCACGACGTATTCTCGAGGAGCTGCGCAAGCGGTTCGGCGAAAGCTTCCGGCCTCAACTTGAGCTCGATTACATCGAGAGGCTGCTGAAGGATTTCTGAGCCTAAATCCGAAAGGGCAGGCCGCATGTGGACGGGCGCCGGCCTTACTTCGCCGCGGGTGTGGCGTCCTGGGCGTTGACGAAACGCACCATTGCGATCTGACCGCATTGTCGGGCGGTGAGACAAAGCGTGTGCGGAAATCGAGCTTCTCCCGGGCCAACGATGCCGCGACCCGGCATCGCTGGCCCGGCAGACCTCCTGCCCGGCGGAGTCGCGCGCCGAAAGCGCAGGCGGGCACCTCCGGATGGCCCGTTGCTGACGCTGACAATTGGTGCCTTCGACAACGAGGAAGACAGGCTTCCTGAGCTTCCTTCGAGATCCGCATGTTTTCGAATCCCAGGTTGCGCAGATTGACCGGCAGCCCAACGGCGGCGAACAACGACGCTGCCCTGCGGGAAAAATCGTACGACCTCGCTGCGTGCCCCAACCAGAGCGACACTGAAGCGCGAACAGCACAAGAATGAGCGCTGTCCAGCGCGACGAGCGGCGGGCTTGCCTGCGCCGCGCCTGCAGCCGCTTGCGGCGGGCGGCAAAGTTTTCGATTTCATCGGAATCCGCTGCCGCATCCGGATGTTGCCGGCGATCTGATTGATGGCACGAGTGAAGGTGCATCAAACACGACCGGCATCTCGGCGGTTGGAGGCGCTGGGTCGTCCTGTATGGCTGCTGCCTCGTGCTCGCTCGCTTCGGGCGGCAGATCGGGCGCTTCATTGCTTTGCGTTCGTTGGTCTAGGCCGAATGACGCCTGTGAATGCGTCCGCGTCCTCGGCGGTTGCCATTTCACGGCACCGGCTGGTGTGCGCCTCGCGAACCAGTTGGTTTTGCAGCGGGCATAACGGACCGTGCGGCCCGCCGGCGCCCAGCGAGGCCTGTTCGATCGCGTATGATGTTGAGCCAGTTCCGGGCAGACGATATGCATGGGGCCGACAAGTTTTCGGTGCAAAGGTACCAGCCGTCCGTTAATGGATCGGAAACCATGGCAACCCCCGGAAACATGGGAGGAATTGCTAACTTTCGACCCCGTCGGCTCGCCATAATCCTGTAAAAAAAAGCGCAGTTCTGGACGAGTGTGCGGGCGGGGGACGGTTTCTGTACGCGTCGAGGACCACGGCCGGGCAGTGATCTGGCGGCCTTATCAAGCATTTTGGGGAGAGGGGTGGGTGGTCCGATCTGAGAATGTGGGCTTGCGCTACGGTCTGGGACCGGAGGTTTTGCGTGACCTCTCGTTCCGTATCGATCCGCATTCCTTTCAGTTCCTCACGGGCCCTTCCGGCGCTGGCAAGACCTCGTTGCTGCGGCTTCTGTTTTTGTCGATGAGGCCGACGCGGGGATTGATTACCCAGTTCGGCCATGACGTGGCGACGCTTTCGCGTGATTCGGTAGCGACCGCTGCGTCGCCGATCGGGATCGTGTTCCAGGATTTTCGCCTGCTCGACCACATGACCACCTACGAGAATGTTGCCCTGCCATTGCGGGTCATGGGCCGTCCTGAGGAGACCTATCGCGATGAGGTCGTCGAATTGCTCCAACTGGGTAGGCCGTTGGCGAGCGGATGTGGGCGCTGCCCCCGGTGCTCTCGGGCGGCGAAAAGCAACGCGCGGCAATTGCGCGCGCGGTGATCGCGCGACCGCAGCTCGCTGCTTGCGGATGAGCCCACCGGAAATGTCGATCCGACCCTGGCGCAGCGGCTCTTGCGGCTGTTCATCGAGCTTAACAAATCAGGGACCTCGGTCGTCATTGCCACCCACGACATTGCGCTTATGGACCAGTACGATGCACGCCGGTTGGTGCTGCACGATGGCCGGCTGCACATCTACGACTGAGGAATGGAAATGACGGATACCGGTCAGGGCAGATTTTCCACGCCGTTGCGAGTGCCGACGGACTCTTTGCCGCGCTTTGAATCACCACTGGTGCCGCGCAACTCAATTTCCGGTCGCGCGCTCTGTCGCGGTCGTTGCCATCATGACTTTCCTTGCATCGCTGACCACGGGCGCCACCGTGCTCGTGAGCAGGGCCGCTGGCGAATGGCAGTCGGACATCTCGCGTGAGGTAACGATTCAGGTATCTCCGGCGCCCGGCCGCGACCTCGATGCCACTAGTAGATAAAGCCGTGGCGGCCGCGCGCGACTACCCCGGCATTGCAGAGGTCCAACCTTTTTCGAAGAGTGAATCCACCAAATTGCTTGCAGGCCCTGGCTCGGCAGCGGCCTTTCCCTCGACGAACTTCCCGTGCCACGTTTGATCGTGCTCAAGATCGCACCGGGCGGTGCTCCCGACTTCGCACAATTGAAGCGCGTGCTGAGCGATCAAGCCCCGGGGCGCCGTCCTTGACGATCATCGTGGCTGGATGGACCTAGCATGCGCACCATGGCGAGGACCGCCGTTGGCGCGAGCATCAGGATCCTGATTTTGATGTTCATCGCCACCATGCTGTCGGTGACCTTCGCGACCCGAGGAGCGATGGCGACCAACAAATCGGTGATCGAAGTGCTGCATTTCGTCGGGGCAAAAATGGGTTTATCGCCCAGCACTTCCAACAGCATTTTCTGGTGCTGGGTCTGCAAGGCGGCGCTATTGGAGGCGGTGCCGCAATCATCCTGTTTCTCCTCGCCGGCTTCATCAGCCGCTGGTTCGCCGGAACGGCCGCAGGAGATCAGACATCCGTGTTTTTCGGCTCTTTTCCATTGGTCTGGCCGGTTATGTTTTCGTACTGGTCCAGGTCGCGTTGATTGCCGCGGTTACCGCTTTGACCTCGCGCCAGACCGTCAACAACACCCTGAAATGATCGACTGACATGTTTGCGCCGGTCTTGCCCGCTGGATCGGTTTCCCTGACCACGACCGCCGGCGCTACCGTGGATCATCTTGCTTGCGTGGGGATCTGGATGGTTCGTCTTCAACATTGCGAGCGATGAAGTAACGCTCGACAGCAGGGCGGACGGCATCGTGGTCGCTACCGGCGCGCGCCGCGCGTATTCCTGATGCGATCGAGTTGCTGGGCCACCGATCGCGGCAAGCTCGTCTCTGATCACCGGCGTGCACCGCGCAACCAGTGCGAAGGAAATCGCGCGGTTGACACCGCCTATTCAAGATACTTTACATGTTGCATCGACCTCGATCGTTCTGCGCTCAATACTTTTGGAAATGCAACCTCGAAACCAAGCGCTGGGCCCGTGCACACAATCAATTTCATCTCTGATCGTGGTGACACCGAATTGGCATATGCCGCGCGCTATGGCCGAACTCGGCGCATCAGCTTCCGGATGTCACGCTGATTGCCTATCCGGTGATCTCGAGAAAGTGAAAGCGGAACCGTGGTGGTCGAGCCTGGATACGGCGCGTTTTCTTTCGCTGAATACTTGAAATATGCGCTGGCAGCTGCGCGCATGCACCTTGATACCGACAGTGCAGTGTGAGGGGAGCGGCGTCCGTGCTTATCATTTACGGTCAATCGCGTTCAACGCACTGTTCTTATCTGGACACTACGATTGTCTACCTGATCGCCGCGTTGCCGACTTTCTTCATGCCCCATCGCGCGCATTGTCGCTGTGGCCAAGTCGTGGGGCCGAACAAATCTCGTGCTGCTGCGCGTGGTCGCCGGGATCGATTGTGAGATCCGCGGCCGCGAGAATATCCCACAACGGGCCCGATCATCGTCGCCTCCAAACATCACCGTCGGCATGGAAACGTGCCCGCGTGCTGCTCCCGCTGCTCGACAATCCGGTCTTTATCCTCAAGCGCGAGCTCCAGCTGATCTTGATCTTCGGCTGGCTAACCATCATAGGGGCGCATGGTACCGGTCCGGCGCGGCGGCGGTTCTGCAGTCCTCGACCGATATGACTGGAGCGCTGCCCGGCGTGGAATTGGCTGACAACCGGCAACTGATCATTTTTCCTGAAGGCACCTGCGCCGGCCTGCGGGCGCCGAGCCCCGCTACCAAGATCGGCGTGGCCCATCCTATGCGGCTGAAGGTGTGCCGTGCGCTTCCGGATTGCCCTCAACTCCGTGCTTGTTCTGGCCACGCCGATCGCTGAGGCGCTTTCCCGGTACCGTTATCGCTGAAACTCCTGATCCGATCCCTCCCGGTCTCGGGGCAAAGATGATGTTCTTTCGAGCGCGGCTGCAGAACGACCTGAAAGAGCGGCAGCGGCCTGATCGCAGAGGGGCGTGCGAGAATCGGCGAGCTGATAGCAAAGATGAGGCGTGAGGTGGTTAGCTTGATGCCGATCTGTGAACGCCCTGAGCCGCTCGGCCAAGACTTGCAACTCGTATGTCCTGATCCTGAGCGTTCCCACCTCTTCACCGCGGCCAGTACGTAGTCGCGGCACGGGCCCGAGCGCGGCCGTGACCTTGCCGGGCATAGTGCAACTGGTCGGCGAGCTGAAGCTGACCGGCGTATTGGCGATGGCCGCGGTCGACGACATAACAGAGCGCATGCACGCTTCTTTTGAGGGTCATCGTCAATCCAGACCCTGCGCCAAGCTCGCGATAAACGCGGGTCACCTGCTCGCGGCTTCGCAGGCACATCGATTGTTTTCGCGCGCAGATCTGAAGCCACCCGGTAGGCGATGCCGCGACAATTGCCGCCGCGGATCGAGACCGAGAACCAGGCCGGGTTTTTCCGGCGTGCCACGATGGACAAACGAGTAACGCAAAGTGCGCGGTGGGTTAACCAGTGCGCGCGTTGCGCCGCTCGAGAAAATCGAAGCCGGGTCGCCACATCAGCGATCCGTAGGCGAAGACCCAGAAGTCCTCGTTGCTTTGATCAGAACGAGTATCCATCGTGGTGGGGGAGGCGGACCACGGCGTTAAGGGGTTGCAACCCAGTCGACCTAACAGGGCGGGGTTCCCATGCAATCGGGCTATGGACCGGTGGGCGCAGAAACGCCGCATTCGGCAGGTTTTGAAGTTAGGTGATGCGTGAACCAACGAGCATCCAATCGCGCCGCTGCACCGGACTTCGCCACACGATCTCACTTTTTGTCGTGTTCGCGCTGGCCGCCGGATGGACCGGTTTCGGAAGCTTGCGGCCGGCAAGGCCAAAACGGCCATCGACGGCTGGCGAGCGCGGGAGGCCAAAGCCGGGCGTATTTACACCTGCGACTCGCAGAATGTCGGCGGGTTTCCTTTCGCATCGAGGTGAATTGCGATCAGGCCTCCGGCGGTGCTCAGCGGCAACCAGCCCCCATTGAGCTCAAAGCCACGGGGCATGCTGATGGTGGCCCAGGTCTATCAGCCCGGTTTGCTCATCAGCGAATTCCGCGGTCCGCTGACCGTCGGCGAGCCGGGAAAATCGCCAAACATGATCGCCGACTGGAAGCTGGCCCAATCAGGCGTACGCGGAACGCCGACGGCGCCTGAACGCGGCTCGTTGGTATTCGACCAACTTTCGGTCGATCGCGTGAATGGTAGCGCGCGCGAAAAATATCGCGCGCCAAGCACGCTGAATTTCACGGCCGCATGATCGAAGGCTCACGGCCACCAATAAACCTGTGATTGAGGTTGTGGCGCAAATTGACCGGGGTACAGTCCCCGAATTTGCATCCTGCAGCTGCAACGCCGATCGATGCCGATATCACGGCTGTTCTCCGTGGTTTGAACGATTTTTCGCCCAAGCCCTGGCCAGTGCGATTTCGTGAGATGCAGGCCGCGGGAGGCCGCATCGACATCACAAAGGCGCGAGTGCAGCAGGGCGAAATTCTTGCGATCGGCGAGTGGTGCCCTGTCTCTCAACGGTGACGGACGGTTGGAGGGTGAACTGCGCATCACGATGGCGGGCCTCGAGCAGTTTCTGGCGGCAATCGGCGCGCAACAGCGGGTACCAGACTTCACCAAGCATGGATCGAATTGTCGGCGCACTTGACCGTCTGGCGCCTGGTCTGGGTGAGGTGGCGCGTCAGCAGGCCGGGGCGAATATCTCGGTTGGCATCAATATGCTCGGCGAGCAGACGACCCTCGAGGGCAAGCGTGCTGTAACTCTGCCGCTTCGTTTCAACGATGGTGCAGTTTATCTGGGGACCGATCCCCATCGGCACTACGCCGGCGTTGTTTTAGTTCTTCTCTGACGCGTAGGCTTTGGCAACGGCTCGTGCGGCAAGTCCGGGTGCGACGCCTGAAATCCGGCGTCAGTGAGTCCTGAACCGATGTCGACAATGCGCTTTGCGAATGGCGCGGATGCGTTCGAAGTGCTCGAACAGGGCGTCGCTGTCATCGCCTTTTCTGATGGCTTTTGTCAGCGCCGAAACGTCCTCGTTGAAGCGGCCGAGCATTTCCGAGAACGGCGTCCTTGTTGGCAAGGAAAACATCACGCCACATGCGTCTGGATCGGACGCCGCGATACGCGTGAAGTCGCGAAACCCGCCGGCGGAGAACTTCAGCACTTCCGAGCGGGTCACCGCTTGCAGTTCGTCCGCCGTGCCGACGATGGTGTAGGCAATCAGATGCGGCAGATGGCTGGTGATGGCGAGCACCAGATCGTGGTGATCTGGTGCCATCAATCTCCACGATTGGCGCCGAGCAGCGCGCCAGAATGCCGCACAGTTTTTCCATCGCATCTTGGCGTCGGCCCCGACCGGTGGCGTGAGAATGCACCACCGGTTGACGAAAAGCTCGGCAAAGCCAGCATCAGGGCCGGAATATTCGGTGCCGGCGACAGGGTGAGCCGGTATGAAGTGCACGGTTCTTCGGCAGGTACGGCGCCATATCACGCACGATTGCGCCCTTTACCGAGCCGACGTCGGAGACGACGGCACCGGCCGCCAAATGAGGACGATCTCCTCCGGCCACCGTGCCGCATTCGCCAACCGGAATGGAGACGATGACGAGGTCGGCGCCTTCGACTGCGGCAGCGTTTGATCTCGACAACCTGATCCGCGAGGCCAAGTTCGGCAACGCGCCGGCGCGTCTTTGGCGAGCGCGCGGTCGCCACGATCGTGCGTGCCGCGCCTTGGGCGCGGGCTGCCCGCGCGATCGAGGAGCCGATAAGGCCGGCGCCAATCAGAGCCAAACGATTGAACAAGGGCTCCGGTTTGTTCATGCCCGTTTTCCCACGAATTCCTTGAGCGCCTGCACGACCAGGCCATTCGCCTCTTCGGTGCCAACGCTCATTCGCAAGGCGTTCGGCAACTTGTAAGCGGCGACCTGGCGCAGGATGAGTCCGCGCTTGGTGAGGAAAGCATCGGCCTCTTTCGCTGTCTTGCCTTTGGTTTCAGGAAGTGAATCAGCACGAAATTTGCCGCGCTCGGCGTCACAGCGAGACCGAGCTTTCCGATTTCCTCGGTCAGCCAGGTGAGCCAGCGGGAATTGTGCGCGCGTGCGCGGTCCACGTGCGCGGTATCGCGAATGGCGGCGATGCCCGCGGCAATCGCGGGCCCATTGACGTTGAACGGTCCGCGGACCCGGTTGACCGCATTAACGACGTGTGCCGGGCCATACATCCAACCCAATCGGAGCGACGCAAGCCCGTATATCTTTGAAAAAGTACGAGTCATGACCACGTTGTCCGTCGTGGCAACCAGCTCGATGCCGGATTCGTAGTCGTTGCGCTGCACGTATTCGGCGTAGGCGGCGTCGAGCACGAGCAGAACATTTGCGGGCAATCCACTGTGCAGGCGCTTGACCTCGTCGAACGGAAGATAGGTTCCGGTCGGATTGTTCGGATTGGCGAGAAAGACAATTCTCGTCTTTGCTGTTACCGCTTCGAGAATTGCGTCCACGTTGGCCGTAAATTTCGTTTCCGGCACGGCAACCGCCTTTGCGCCGGTGCCCATCGCCGCGATCGGATAGACCAGAAAGCCATGCGTTGTGTGAAATCGCCTCATCGCCATCGCTTAAGTAGGCGCGTGCGAGCAAATTGAGCGAGATCGTCGGAGCCGGCGCCGCAAATAATTCGGTCGGGATCGAGCCCGAACGCGGCGCCGATCGCTTCGCGCAAGGCAGACGCCGAGCCGTCAGGATAATCCTCGAGGTGTTCGCCCACGGCGCGGTAAGCCGCAATTGCGTTCGGGCTCGGCCCCAACGGCGTCTCGTTGGAGGAGAGCTTGAACACTTTGGCGACTCCAGGCGCGGTGCTCTTGCCCGGAACATAGGGGGCAATGTCGAGCACGCCGGGGCGCGGTTGCGGGCGGTTCGCAGTCATCAACGGTGTTCCGAACGATCAGGCCTTTTCGGCGGCAACCGTATAGCGGGTTGCGTGGCTTCCGACGAGTGCCGCCGAGCGTACTGTGGCCCCAGCCTTAACCAAAGCCGCACTGATCGATTGAAGGCTTGTTTCTGCTGGCAAGGATATCAGGAGTGCGGCGCCGTCAAAGGCACGGTCAGGCACCGCAATAAAGTCTGCAAGCTCCGTCAGCGCCCTCGCCGGGCCGGCGCCCCAACCGGAAACTCGCACGCTCCAGACTGCGGTTTCCGTCGCCATGGCGTCAGCTGCGACCCGACAGATCACGAACACCGGCAGCGCGGCGGGATGATCGGGGCGCTCGACGAAAGGAAGTCGCGCAATGATTTTGGGCGCGGCGTCAAATTCGAGCGCGCTCCACCAGGCGCCTGCCGATGCGATGTCGAATGCAGGCACGAGGCCAAGGTCGCCTTTCGAGGCCGACACCGCGGCGACTACTCCGGCCGCACCCATATGCGGGACGAATGGTACAGTGAAGCCAAAATGAAAGCGGGCCAGATCCCGCATGAGTGCATCGCCGGCCGATAAATCGGCATGAACCGAAAATGGCGCCTGCACATATGTAAAGTTGAAATAATGACCCGCCATATGCTCTCGACCGTATCGAGTGGTAAGATGCCCTTATGGCGATTGACCAGCCGACGCATCATTTCTGCTTCGCGTACGGGCCGGAACGCGGACGTGCCGGTATCCTGGCTGCGCTTGACGGCAATCAGGCGGTCGATGATGTCGCCGCGTTCGATCAGAAGCTGGTGCATCGCCTCGTCGATACGGTCGATCTCCTTTCGCAGATCGGCCAATGAGGGTGCTTCGGTCGGTTTTGCCATGGCGGCATTGATAGGTGGGCCGGGCCCTGAAATCAAAGAAAACGTTGACTGTAGCGCGCTGGGTTGACAGTAAACCTCTGCTAATCGACCCGCGATAGAGGTGGTGCGCCGAGAAGCGTACAAGCGACAATGGGCCAAATCGATCGGACCAGCATGCCGGAGGTTGCGGATTCCCCGCGCGAAGCGGACCAGCCGCATGAGTCGCTGATCGCTCATTTTGGAGCCGATAAGCCACTCAAGCTCGATGCCGGCGTGGAGCTGACCCCATTTCAGATTGCCTATAAGACTTACGGAACGCTCAACGCGGAACGTTCGAACGTCGTGCTGATTTGCCATGCGCTCACCGGTGATCAGCATGTGGCGAGTATCCATCCGGTGACGAGGAAATCAGGCTGGTGGGAAACGATGGTCGGCCCCGGCAGACCCATCGATACCGAGCGCTACTTCGTAATCTGTCCGAACGTGGTGGGTGCCTGTATGGGCACCACGGGTCCCTCTTCCACGGATCCGAAAACCGGCAAGCCCTGGGGGCTCGACTTTCCCGTCATCACGATCCGCGACATGGTGCGCGCCCAGGCCATGCTACTCGACCATCTCGGCATCGAGTCTCTCTTTGCCGTTGCGGGCGGCTCGATGGGCGGCATGCAGGTATTGCAATGGGCGGCGAGCTATCCGCAGCGAGTTTTTGCGCGTTGCCGATCGCCTGTGCCACCCGCCATTCGGCACAAAACATCGCGTTTCACGAAGTCGGCCGGCAAGCAATCATGGCCGATCCGGAATGGCGCGGCGGCCGCTACCTTTTGGAAGATTCAAATCCGCGTCGTGGCCTCGCCGTTGCGCGTATGGGCGCACACATTACGTATTTGTCCGATGCGGCTCTGCACCGGAAGTTCGGCCGCAAGTTTCAGGATCGCGCAAATCCGACGTTCTCATTCGACGCCGATTTCGAAGTCGAATCCTATCTGCGCCATCAGGGAATTTCGTTCGTCGAACGGTTTGATGCCAACTCTTATCTCTATCTGACGCGCGCGATGGATTATTTCGATCTCGCTGCTGACTACGAACGGCATACTGGCCAAGGCATTTACCGGGCACGCCGACGCGTTTCTGCGTGGTGTCGTTCACAAGCGACTGGCTGTTCCCGACTTTCGAGATCACGCGCAATCGTGCATGCACTCAATGCGGCCAGCGCGCGCGTGTCGTTCGCGGAAATAGTCACTGACAAGGGCCACGACGCATTCCTGCTCGATGAGCCCGAGCTGTTTGCGATCGTACGTGGCTTCCTCGACGGTGCCGGCAAGGCGCGCGGTTTGGCGGCCAAGAGTTGATTGATGAGCGCTCATGTCGCATGCCGGTTCCAATTTGAACGTTGCCAGCGCCGCGAATGCATCTGGCAGCACCCGCGTCGATTTGGTGCTCGTTGCGCAAATGGTGGAATACGGCGCGAAGGTGCTCGACGTCGGTTGCGGCGACGGCCAATTGCTGCGTCTTCTCAGCGAGACTGCGTGGCGTAGACGGGCGCGGTATCGAGCTGTCGCGCGAGGGCGTCAACGAATGCGTTGCGAAGGGCCTCGCCGTTATTCAGGGCGACGCCGACACCGATCTTGCTGATTACCCGGATGACGCTTTCGACTATGTGATCCTCTCGCAGACACTACAGGCGACACGTCATCCCCGTATTGTGCTTGAACACATGCTGCGTATCGGCCGTCGGGCGGTGGTGTCTTTTCCGAATTTCGGCCATTGGCAGGTGCGACTGCAGCTTTTGTTCGCAGGTCACATGCCGCGTACCGATATCCTGCCGTTCAGCTGGTATGACACGCCGAATATCCACCACTGCACCATCAAGGATTTCCGCCAGCTCTGCACGGCGATCGGCGTGAAGATGGAAAAGGCGGTGGCTTTGAACGCGTGGGGGTCGCCACTGCGCCTCAATGCGCCGTGGTGGTTCTGGAATTTGTTCGGCGAACAGGCCGTGTTTTTGCTCAGCCGCAAGGGCTGACGTCTCAAAGCGAATTTTGGCTTTGTGCTGCGCCTTTAACTGCACCGTAGCCGCATACTACTTTGCGCTTGAAGTATTAATCTCCGTGTGAAACAGTGTTAATCAAGCGTGATTAAGTATATACGTTTTCCTTGCTGGTATATCTTATTTTCCTAAACGTATTGCGATGGAATACCCGCTATGCGTTTCGCGAAATGACCTTCCAATGATCATGAAATTGCCATAAGCGGACTGCGTTTGAACGTTGCATCTCACACTGATTCTATCCGGTGGAGGTGCATTGCTTTAATAGCTAAGGGGACTAAGTTGATGAGTATCTATAAGCCAAGACGGGCGACGATTTTATTGTGTTCGGCGGCGGTTGCGGTCCTCGCAACGTCGGCCTTCGCAAGACCCGTCCACCATCGGCATCGCGAGGCGCAAGCCCCGCAGATGACGGCGCAACCGTTTACCGGTGCCGATCGCGACGTGCGTTATTCGGCTAACATGAGCCAGGCGGCTGTACCAGGTCGCCGGAAGCGAAGATCTTGGTCGCCGTTATGCCCGCCGATCCTCGGCCAACGCGCGGGCGCGGGCACAGTCGCACGCGAATTCAGCCGTATGGCGGCCCGACCAGCAATTCGCTGGTTGCCGAGGCGCGCAAATATATCGGGACCAACCCTACCGGACGTGGCAGCCTTTGGTGCGGCGCTTTCATGGACCTTGTGCTCAAGCGCACCGGACATGCAGGTGGCGGTAATCTCGCGAGCGCTTATGCCCGATACGGAACCCGGGTCGGCGGTCCTCAGATCGGCGCCATCGCAGTGATGGGGCGCCGCGGCGGCGGCCATGTCGGCGTCGTCAGCGGGGTCGATGCGAACGGAAATCCGATCATCGTTTCCGGCAACCACAATCATACGGTTGCGGAAGCGGTCTATCCGGCCGGCCGTATCACACGCCTACATGCTGCCTGGCGGTTGATCGGGCCGCATCAGAGCAGATATTTCAACGCCCCGCTTCTCGAAGCGGGGCGTTTTCATTAGCCGTCGGAACGTACGGAATCGCCGACCGCGATTTCGCCCGGGCGTCACCACCTCTGCGTATACGCCACAATCGGTGTGATCAAAATTCTCGAGAAGCGTGCGGGGAATGGTCAGGTCGCGGATGCCGGTGTCCGGATCGACATCGGTCGCGGCACAACGCTGGATTCGCTTGACGATCTTCAGCTGTGCGGTCTTGCCCGACAGACGAGGCATCTGACCGACGAGATCGAACTCGTGCCATGCGGTCCAGCCCGAAACGTAAAGGTTGCCGCGAAAGCGCAGAGGATTGACTGGCACTCCCGTCGCATTCTCGACGGCGGCGACTGACGCCAGATTGATAATCGACACGACCTTTCTGGCTACGTCCGAGAAGCTGTGGCCGTCTCTTCCGAAGAACCTTTGGCGGCCCACGCAATTCTTTCGGCATGAAGCGGCGGAAGAATGCCTCGATGGCCAGCCGGCCTTCCTTCGTGCGCAGATCGGCGCGCACGGCCTCGCGACCCTTCGATTCAATGGACAGTCGTGTGGCTGGCTCTCGTCGAAGTCCGTGCGCAACGGACGCCAACCGTTCGTTCAGCATCAACATGAGGAAGCGCTGTTTGGGGAAATAGGCCGGGGCGTCAGGGTCAAACCCGCAGGGGCCATTTTCGATGGCATAGAGCCGGTCGGCCGGGATGGTCTGACCGACTGAAAGGGCGTCCGATCGATGGCCTGGGGGAAAGACCTTTGACCGGATACCGATAAATGGCCCGGATCGAAGCGGGTTCAGGATGTCATTGATTTCCAGCCAGTTTGGCGGCCTCCGGAAAGGCATTAATGCTGACGTACAACAGGCCAAAAGGCCCTTCAAACTGCAATAAAATGCACCCACATAATGCTGGAACCGGGCCGCCTGATCGGGGTCCGGAATTTACCGGCGCCGTATGGGCCGAAGGAGTTAGAGAATGGATTTCGAAAAATTTACCGACCGCGCCCGCGGTTTCTGTGCAATCCGCACAATCTTCTGGCCTTGCGCGAAGGCCATCAACAATTTTCCACCGAACATCTGCTGAAAGTGTCTGCTCGATGACCCGAAGGTCTCGCGGCTGGTCTGATCGACCGCTCGGGCGGCAAATCGCGTCAGGCGCTGCGGGACGTCGAAGCCAGCGCTTGCCAAGCGTCCAAAAGTGAGCGGGGCCGGGGCGGGTCAAATCTATCTCGATCCGGCGCTCGCGCGCGTATTCGACGCGGCCGAGAAGGCCGGCGAGAAGGCCGGCGACAGTTTCGTTACCGTCGAGCGACTATTGCTGGCGCTCGCGCTGGAGAAGGACAGCGACGCCGGAAAGATCCTCGCCAAGGCCGGCGTGACCGCGCAGAACCTCAACGCGGCCATCAGCGCGCTGCGCAAGGGGCGTCACTGCCGATCTCCTGCGTCTGCGGAAAATGCTTATGACGCGCTGAAGAAATACGCGCGCGACCTCACGCAGACGGCGCGCGAAGGAAGCTTCGATCCGGTCATCGGTCGCGACGAAGAAATCCGCCGCACGATCCAGGTGCTGTCGCGCCGAACCAAGAACAATCCGGTGCTGATCGGCGAGCCCGGCGTCGGCAAGACGGCAATCGTCGAGGGGCTCGCGCTGCGCATCGTCAATGGCGACGTGCCGGAGAGCCTGCAGGACAAGCGGCTGCTTGCGCTCGATCTCGGCGCAATGATCGCCGGCGCAAAGTACCGCGGCGAATTCGAAGAGCGACTGAAGGCCGTGCTGCAGGAGGTCACGTCGTCCGACGGCGGCATCATCCTCTTCATCGACGAAATGCACACGCTGGTCGGCGCCGGCAAAGCCGACGGCGCCATGGATGCTTCCAACCTGCTCAAGCCGGCGCTGGCGCGCGGCGAACTGCATTGCATCGGCGCCACCACGCTCGACGAATACAAGAAGCACGTCGAGAAGGACGCCAGCGCTCGCCCGGCGGCTTCCAGCCGGTCTACGTCTCCGAGCCGAGCGTCGAAGACACGATTTCAATTCTGCGCGGGCTGAAGGACAAATACGAACAGCATCACGGCGTGCGCATTGCCGATTCAGCGATCGTCGCCGCCGCGACGCCTGTCGCACCGTTACATCACCGACCGTTTCCTGCCCGACAAGGCGATCGATCTGATCGACGAGGCCGCTGCGCGGCTCGAAGATGCAGGTCGATTCAAAGCCCGAGGAGCTCGATTCCGATCGACCGCGAAATCGTGCGCCTGAAGATCGAGCAGGAGGCGCTGAAGAAGGAGTCCGATCCGGGCTCGAAGGACCGCCTGAAGCGGCTCGAAGGCGAGCTGCAAAGAGCTGGAGAAGCGCTCGGCCGATCTCACCAGCCGCTGGAAGGCGGAAAGGAAAAACTGTCCGACGCGCAGAAGCTCAAGACCGAGCTCGACCAGCTGCGCGCCGAACTTGCCAATGCACAGCGTCGCGGCGAATTCCAGCGCGCTGGCGAACTTGGCCTACGGCAGGATTCCGGAGTTGGAGAAAAGCTCAAGCGCGATCGAGACGGCACGAAGCCAAGGGCGCGATGGTCGAGGAGACCGTCACCGCCGATCACGTTGCGCAGGTCGTCTCGCGCTGGACCGGCGTGCCCGGTCGACCGGATGCTCGAAGGTGAGAAGGAAAAGCTCCTGCGCATGGAAGACGAGCTTGCCAAGCGCGTCATCGGCCAGCAGGAAGCCGTGCGTGCGGTCTCGACTGCCGTGCGGCGCGCGCGCGCCGGATTGCAGGATCCGCACCGGCCGATCGGCTCGTTCATGTTTCCTCGGGCCCACGGGCGTCGGCAAAACCGAGCTGACCAAGGCGCTCGCCGAATACCTGTTCGACGACGAGAACGCGCTGATCCGCATCGACATGTCGGAATACATGGAGAAGCATGCGGTCGCGCGCCTGATCGGCGCGCCTCCGGGCTATGTCGGCTACGAGGAGGGCGGCGCGCTTACCGAAGCCGTGCGGCGCAGGCCCTATCAGGTCGTGCTGTTCGACGAGATCGAGAAGGCGCATCCGGACGTGTTCAACGTGCTTTTGCAGGTGCTCGACGACGGGCGCCTGACCGACGGTCAGGGCCACACGGTCGACTTCCGCAACACGCTGATCGTGATGACGTCAAATCTCGGCTCCGAGTTCCTGGTCAACCAGCCGGAAGGCCAGGACACCGATGCCGTGAAGGATCAGGTGATGGCGGTCGTGCGCGCAGCGTTCCGGCCCGAATTCCTCAACCGGGTGGACGAGATCATCCTGTTCCATCGGCTGAAGAAGGCGGAGATGGGACGCATCGTCGATATTCAGATCGCTCGGCTGCAGAAGCTGCTTGATGATCGCAAGATCGTCATCGCGCTCGATGCGAGTGCGCGGGACTGGCTGGCCGAGAAAGGCTGGGATCCCGGCCTACGGGGCACGCCCGCTGAAGCGCGTGATCCAGAAATCGGTGCAGGATCCGCTCGCCGAAATGATCCTCGCCGGCAAGATCAAGGACGGCGAGAAGGTCAAGATCTCCGGCGACAAGCTGGGCCTGACGTTCAACGGCAAGGTCGCTCAGGCGGCTTGACGTTCGATCATAAAAGCGTGGCCGGGACAAACCCGGCCATGATTTCAGGAAACTGTAGAGGCTGATTAGCGCGTCGCTGGTGCGCTTGATGCAACGCGCGCGCGGCTTGCGTGCCATGATGCCGTCAGGCCGCTCGCGCTCTTTGTCGAAGCCTCGCGAGCAATCGGGCCTTCGAGCACGCGGCCGCGCGGCAGCTTGATGCGCATCGGATCGACGAAGCGGCCGTTGACCAAAATCTCGTAGTGCAGGTGCGAGCCGGTGGACAGGCCGGTCGATCCGACAAACCCGATCACCTGGCCTTGGCGCACGCGCGTGCCTTCATCGATGCCGCGCGCGTAAGCGGTCATGTGGCCGTATGCGGTTTCGTAGCCGTTGTTGTGGCGAACGCGGATGTATTTGCCGTAGCCGGATTCCCAGCCGACCTTCTCGACGACGCCATTGCCGGACGCGTAGATCGGTGTGCCGCCCGGCGCGGCCCAGTCAACGCCGGTGTGCATCTTTGCGTAGCCGAGGATCGGGATGCCGCCGCAGGCCGAAGCCCGAGCGCATGATGCCGGCGAGCACCGGCTTGCGGACCAGGAACTTCTTCGCGCTCTTTCCGGTCTCGTCGTAGTAGTCGACCAGCCCGTCATCCGGTGACTGGAAGCGGTAGAATTTCTTCGTTTCGCCGCCGACGGTCAGCGTGGCGAACAGGACATCGTTGCGGCTGTCGGCAGCGGCGCGTCTCTTCTTCGCCGGCGTAGAGCACTTCGGAAGGAGTCGCCCGGCTGCACCTTGCGCTGGAAATCGACGTCGTAGAGAGTAGATGCGGATCAGGTCTTCGATGATCGGGCGGGGTATCCGGTTGCGCAGCGCGGTCTCGTATATGCTTTGATAGAGGCGCACGCCGGACGTGTCGTTCTCGTCATCTGTCTTCGGATATTTTCGGCGACCTCGGTATCGATGTTCTTCACGTCGACGGCGACATATTTTCCGGTGTCCGCGAGCGCAACGACTGCGTCAATCTCCGAATCGCTTGCGATGATCACGCGGATCGGCTGCAGACCGCTGACCGTCGAGCGACCGGCGCCATTAGGATGCGCAGTTTCTGACCTTCCTTTATCCCGCCTTCGAAGCTGCGAGGTCCGAGCACCCGAGCAATCGCGCTGAGGTCGGCGCCACTGGCACCGAGATCGCGCAGGATGCCTGACAACGCTGTCGCCCTTCTTTGCGACGACCAGTTTCTCGTTGACGCCATTGCCGCCCGTCGTCTGCGTCGTGGTCTTCGGCAGCAGGGTGATGTTCTCGGGGATGATGCGCGCCTCAAAACCTGACATAGGGATCGACGTTCCCGTCGCCGGCATAGGCGAGCTTGATCCCGGTGATGTTGGCTGCGACCGGCAGGTGATTGGCGGCCTTGTCGCTCCACTCGGCAGCCTCGCGCACGCGGGCGATCACTTCGTCCGTCGGCGTGAGCAGCGCGATCTTGAGCTTCGGCATGATCGGCGCCATGTCGCGCATCACGAAAGCCACCTCGGCCTCCGGTTCGGCGGCCGGCGCGTCGTTCGTGCGCTGGCGCTGCCCGGCGCCGGTTTCAGCGAGAAGCCGTTGCGGATTGAATGGCGGGATGTTGCCGGAGAGATCGGAAACGGTCAGCGACAGATTGCCGGCGATACGCACGAAGGGGCGAACGCGCACGACTTCGTGGTTGCCGACCCGGTTGATGGTGGAGACGCGGATAACCTGGCGCGCGAAGGTCGGCTCTTCGGCTGGTCGGCAGGCGGTCGGCTTTGTGCGTGCCTTTTTCAGCGCCGCCGCCGAGCGCACCACGCAGCGCAACTTCCGACACGTTCGGGCAGCGACGGCAAAATTGGCTTCGCCGTCGAGAGATGTGAAAACGGCGCCGCCCATGAGAGCAGCGCCGCAAAGCGCAGTCAGAATCGTGCCGGCAAACCATTGCACCGAAACGCGGCGGCGATCGACGAAGCCGCTCGAGCCGCCGTCGACCGACAGCGGCGGTTCGTTGCCGAGCTCGATGGCGTCGGCCTGTCGTCGATCGAATTGCGCCGCGCGACCGTGTCTGGTCCAAGCTCGCCGTCCCCATGCGCCTCGGATCGAAGGTGGCTTGCCGCAACGAACTAACCCCAAACGCCGTCGGCAGGCCTGCTTGAATCAAGTCGCCGGCACGATGCCGGTTGGTCTACGGCCCGTCAACGACGGCGACCCGAACCCGATATCCTGGCCTGATTTGACGCGTGGCTGAAGGCCCCCGTGTCGCGATTCCGTCCCTCGAAAGGACCCTAGCGACGACGCAGGAATATGGCCTCAGTGCGGCGCCGTATGAGATTAAGGCATTGTTTATTTGTTGGCCGACGAGCTTTTGTCGGCGAGCACCAAAGTACCGTCTCGTGAGCCAAGAAAAATGGGCGTTTCTGGTTGACAACGCGTCGGGGCGAAGCCTATATACACCGACATCGGCGCGCCGTCCGCTTACGGCGCGATTGCGCGCCTCTGAAGCTCCTCACTGGAACAGTGAATCGGCATCCGATAGTTCTCGGATGCACGAGCTTCGCCGGCTCTCCGGCTTACCGGAGGGTGGGGACCGCCATGGTCCCCGGGCTGTTTGAAAAGTGAATCGGAAGAAAGAGAAACGTGGACGGCGGAGTCCTTGCGGGCCGCTCTCGCGTGGAGAAGAAATTCTTCATTGAGGAACGGCTCTCGGAAGAGACATCGGCGGTTCACGTTTAAAGGTACATCGCTGATCAGCAAGATCAGTGGGTGGACCTCGTCAAAATGACAACGTCCCAAACGTTGTCATGCGCAAACGTGACCAGCCGGGATCAAGTTCTCATCCAACTGTGAGAGTTTGATCCTGGCTCAGAGCGAACGCTGGCGGCAGGCCTAACACATGCAAGTCGAGCGGCCGTAGCAATACGGCAGCGGCAGACGGGAGAGTAACACGTGGGAACGTGCCCTTCGGTTCGGAACAACTCAGGGAAACTTGGGCTAATACCGGATACGCCCTTACGGGGAAAGATTTATCGCCGAAGGATCGGCCCGCGTCCGATTAGCTAGTTGGTGAGGTAACGGCTCACCAAGGCGACGATCGGTAGCTGGTCTGAGAGGATGATCAGCCTCACTGGGACTGAGACACGGCCCAGACTCCTACGGGAGGCAGCAGTGGGGAATATTGGACAATGGGCGCAAGCCTGATCCAGCCATGCCGCGTGGGTGATGAAGGCCCTAGGGTTGTAAAGCCCTTTCAGCGGGGAAGATAATGACGGTACCCGCAGAAGAAGCCCCGGCTAACTTCGTGCCAGCAGCCGCGGTAATACGAAGGGGGCTAGCGTTGCTCGGAATTACTGGGCGTAAAGCGCACGTAGGCGGATTCTTAAGTCGGGGGTGAAATCCTGGAGCTCAACTCCAGAACTGCCTTCGATACTGGAGATCTCGAGTCCGGGAGAGGTGAGTGGAACTGCGAGTGTAGAGGTGAAATTCGTAGATATTCGCAAGAACACCAGTGGCGAAGGCGGCTCACTGGCCCGGTACTGACGCTGAGGTGCGAAAGCGTGGGGAGCAAACAGGATTAGATACCCTGGTAGTCCACGCCGTAAACGATGGATGCTAGCCGTTGGCGGGCTTGCTCGTCAGTGGCGCAGCTAACGCTTTAAGCATCCCGCCTGGGGAGTACGGTCGCAAGATTAAAACTCAAAGGAATTGACGGGGGCCCGCACAAGCGGTGGAGCATGTGGTTCAATTCGAAGCAACGCGCAGAACCTTACCAGCCCTTGACATCCCGGTCGCGGAGTCCAGAGACGGACTCCTTCAGTTCGGCTGGACCGGAGACAGGTGCTGCATGGCTGTCGTCAGCTCGTGTCGTGAGATGTTGGGTTAAGTCCCGCAACGAGCGCAACCCTCGCCCTTAGTTGCCATCATTTAGTTGGGCACTCTAAGGGGACTGCCGGTGATAAGCCGGAGGAAGGTGGGGATGACGTCAAGTCCTCATGGCCCTTACGGGCTGGGCTACACACGTGCTACAATGGCGGTGACAGAGGGATGCAAAGGGGCGACCCTTCGCAAATCTCAAAAAGCCGTCTCAGTTCGGATTGGGCTCTGCAACTCGACCCCATGAAGTTGGAATCGCTAGTAATCGCAGATCAGCACGCTGCGGTGAATACGTTCCCGGGCCTTGTACACACCGCCCGTCACACCATGGGAGTTGGTTTTACCTGAAGACGGTGCGCTAACCGCAAGGAGGCAGCCGGCCACGGTAGGGTCAGCGACTGGGGTGAAGTCGTAACAAGGTAGCCGTAGGGGAACCTGCGGCTGGATCACCTCCTTTCTAAGGATGATCCTTCAGAGCAGAGCATTCGCTCGCTCTCTATCGGATCGCTTAGGAACACATCGGGGCCGATCAGTTCAGGCTGATTTGGTCCTTAGGCGGGATTTCGCCGTCTTCGTTTCTCTTTCTTCTCGGACGAGCCCACGCTATTCCCAAGGTCGATGGAGCATGCCTTTGTGCCTGCGGTCATTCGGGATATCGCGGGCGTATAAGCGTGCACTGCGACTGGGCCTGTAGCTCAGTTGGTTAGAGCGCGCGCTTGATAAGCGTGAGGTCGGAAGTTCAAATCTTCCCAGGCCCACCAATTCCCGCTTCGCTGGTGCCGCAATGCGGGGCCATAGCTCAGTTGGGAGAGCGCCTGCTTTGCAAGCAGGAGGTCGTCGGTTCGATTCCGTCTGGCTCCACCAGCGGTCAATCGACTCCGGCCTGTTCCAACTGCTCGTCCGTGAAAATGAATCCGCGCATGCAATGCGTCGCGTCTACGCGCCGTTTGCATGCGCGTGTTGTCTCGACATCGTGAAGAGGAGATCGTTCCGAGCGAACGTGTAACGGCGATAAGCCGCCAAACGTTTCGCGCGCTCCAATGAGCGTTCGACGTCTGCCTTCATCCATCGGCGTGAGGTCGCGCAATGCTTCAAGTCGGCGAAGCTTGACCGCTCTCGTCGTCGGATCGATCTTGAAGCAAAACTGGTCTTTCTAATCAGTGCCTGGCCGAACGGATCGGCGCACGA
>ERZ1370068.3557-contig-2668_pt1:0-10000 | contig 57493 bp, 75 predicted proteins | sample MGYA00561227_ERZ1370068 | MGnify/ENA primary metagenome ERZ1370068 (study PRJEB38410, sample SAMEA6850437) | metagenome | study: Metagenomic assessment of the ecological functions of the soil: analysis of the soil microbiota associated with the... | reverse complement strand
GGGTGACGGCCACAAGCTGATCATCACGCTGTCGAATCTTGTTCACCACGCCACTCGCGACCGGCATTCCGTTCAGCTGGAAGGACCTGACCCCGGTCGCAATGATGGCGCTCGACGAGTTCGTCCTCTGGGTCAACGCCGACAAGCCCTACAAGACCGTCGAAGGAATACATCGACGCCATCAAGGCAGCGTCCCGACAATCAGTTCAAGATGGGCGGCACGGGCTCGAAGCAGGAAGACCAGATCATCACGGTCGCGCTTGAAAAGGCTGACCGGCAAGAAGATGACCTATATCCCGTACAAAGGCGGCGGCGCGGTGGCGGTGCAGCTCGTCGGCGAGCACGTCGACTCGACCGTCAACAATCCGATCGAAGCGGTCGCGCACTGGCAGCGCGGGCAAGCTGCGTCCGCTCTGCGTGTTCGACTGCAAGAAGCTCGATTACAACGAGAAGATCTACAGCCGATCAGGGTCGTGGAACGACATTCCGACCTGCAAGTCGGAAGGGCTCGACGTCGAGTATCTGATGCTGCGCGGCTATCTTCATGCCGCCGGGTGTCAAGCAGGACGCAGGTCGCCTATTATGTCGACCTCTTCAAGAAAGTGCGTGAGACCCCTGAGTGGAAGAAACTGATGAGCGATGGCGCCTTCAACCAGACCTTCATGACTGGTGACGACTACGCCAAATGGGTCGCCGCACGCAGAGAAGCTGCATGAAGGCCTGATGAAAGACGCAGGCTTCCTCGCCAGCACCAACTAAGTCTGCGTGATCAGTCCGCAGCCGCAGCGACTTGAGGTCAGTAATGAGCGACACGATAAAAGAATCCGGTGGGACCGGTCCGTCCCACCGGGGTGTGGAAATTGGAGTGGCCGCCTTCATGGCCATCCTCGCGCTGATCGGTATTTACGGGAGCTTCAAGGTCGGCATCGGCTGGGGCGCCGAAGGGCCGCAGCCGGGTTCTCTTCCCGTTCTATGTCAGCCTGGCCGTCATCATCGCCTGCGCGGTGAGATCTCGCGAAATTATTCGCAGCCGCGGATGAAGGCGTCACTGTTCGCAAGCTGGAATCAGCTCCGGCTCGTCCTCGCGGTGGTTGTCCCGACGGCGATCTATGTCGCAGCTATTCCATTTCTTGGCAATCTATGCAGCCTCCGCGCTGCTCGATCATCAGCCTTCATGAAATGGTTGGGTCGACTATCGCCTGGATCTCGCTAATCGGTCGGCGATCGATGGTAGCCGTTCAATCCTGACGTTCCTGATGTTCGAGTTGTGGTTTCTCGCTGCCCTGCCGAAGGGGACCGCTTGAGAAACTGTTGGGATACTGAGTTTGGGGACCGCCGCCGCGCGATTTGCGCCGGCGGATCAAGGGACGAAGAAAAATGTTGGAAGACATCGGTAATCTGCATTCATGGCTTCGCCGTCGTCGTGCAGCCGTTCAATCTGCTGCTGATGGTCGTCGGAATCGTGCCTCGGCGTCATCGTCGGCGTCCTGCCTGGCCTTGGTGGCGCCAACGGCGTCGCGCGATCTCTGTTGCCGCTGACGTCTCGGCATGTCGCCGACCTCGGCGATCATCATGCTGTCATGCATTTACTGGGGCGCGCTGTTCGGCGGCGCGATCACGTCGATATCTGTTCAACATACCCGGCGAACCGTGGTCGGTGGCGACCACGTTCGACGGCTATCCGATGGCGCAGCAAGGGCGCGCCGGCGAGGCGCTCACCGCCGCCTTCACTGTCCTCGTTCGTCGGCGCGCTGTTTGCGGTCATCATGATCACCCTGGTGGCGCCGCTGGCGGCGAGTTTTGCGCCTTGCGCTTCGGGCCGGCCGAGATTTTCTCGGTCTACTTCCTCGCTTTCTGCAGCTTCGTCGTGCCTCAGCAAGGAGCCGCCGTTCAAGACGGTTGCGTCCGACGATGCTTGGGTTCGGGCTCGGCTGCGGTCGGGCTCGACCAGATGACCGGCCAGCTGCGCCTGACGTTCTGGCGTCGAGCAGATGCTCAGCGGCTTTGATTTCCTCATCGCCGGTCATCGGCCTGTTCGGCATCGGCGAAATCCTGCTGACCATGGAGGAGGGGCTCAGCTTCCGCGGCAAGGCGGCCAAGATAAATCTGAAGATCGTATTCCAAACCTGGAAGGAACTGCCGCGCTGCACGGATGCTTTCTGCTGCGCTCCTGCCTGATCGGCTGCTGGATGGGCATCAGCCCGGCCGGCGCGACGCCGGCTTCGTTCACGAGCGCTACGGCATCGCCAAGCGCATTTCAAGCGCGGGCAAAATCTCGGTAAAGGCGAGATTGAAGGCGTGATCGCGCCGGAGACCGCGGCGCACGCCGCCGGCACGTCCGCGCTGCTGCCGATGATTTCGCTCGGCGTGCCAGGCTCGCCGACCGCCGCGGTGCTGCTTGGCGGCTTGCTGATCTGGGGTTCGCGGCCCGGCCCGCTGCCTTTGTTCACCGAGCAGAAAGATTTCGTCTGGGGCCTGATCGCCAGCATGTATATGGGCAAACATCGTCGGCCTCATCATCGTGCTGACCTGCGTGCCGCTGTTCGCCGCCATCCTGCGCATTCCGTTCAGCGTGATCGCGCCGGTCATCCTGGTGCTGTGCGCGATCGGCGCCTACACCGTGCACAACAGCACCTTCGATGTGGTGATGATGCTGGTGCTCGGCGTCGCCGGTTACTTCATGAAGAAATGCAATTGCCCGTTGGCGCCGATGGTGCTGGCGATCGTGCTTGGCGACAAAGCGGAAGAGGTCGTTCCGCCAGTCGCTGCTTTGCTTCGCAGGGCAGCCTCGGCGTGTTCTGGTCGAACGGTCTGGCCTGAGCACGATCATGGCGCCTTGGTCTGGATCGCGCTGTTCTGGCCCATCGGTCTGGTGCGCAGGCTGGGACCGTAGCGCGAGGTCGTCCGCCGACCGGTCTGCGCGTAGCCGAATAATCACACAAAGCCGGTAGCGAGGACTGCGCGGCGGGACCCGCAAGTCGGGTCCGCGCGTTGTTCTCCACGTCGTCGTGAGCTTTTCGTGAGCGCAAAAGCAGGCCCCCGTGCAGGTTCCGATGAGATTTCCGATGACTTTGCTTTTATGCCAAATTTACGCAAACGCCGCTCCGCTTTCACTCTAAAAGAGCACAACAACAAACAAGACGTACGAATAGGGAGGAAGTAATGGCAGTCGCAGTCAAGTTCTGCAGAAAAAGTCCAAGCATCCGAAGGGACCCGATGAGGTCAGCTCTGTCTCTCGGTATCATATGCATGGTGACGATCGCCAACCTGCAATACGGCTGGACGCTGTTCGTCGGTCCGATCGATCAGAAATACCACTGGGGCCGCGCGGCGATTCAAGTCGCCTTCACGATCTTCGTGCTCACAGAAACCTGGCTGGTGCCGATCGAGGGCTATTTGATCGACAAGTTCGGCCCGCGCGCGATGATCAGCGCCTCCGGCGTCCTGGTCGCGATCGCATGGGTCATCAACTCCGTCGCGGACTCTCTTCTCTCTGCTCTACCTCGGCGCAGCGATCGGCGGTATCGGCGCCGGCGTGATCTACGGCGGCTCGGTCGGCAACGCGCTCAAGTGGTTCCCGGACCGGCGCGGCCTTGGCTGCAGGCCTGACGGCGGCAGGTTTCGGAGCAGGTTCGGCGCTCACCGTCATCCCGATCGCCAACATGATCGCATCGAGCGGCTATCAGTCGGCCTTTCTCTGGTTCGGCCTAGCGACAGGGCATCGTCGTGATCCTGATAGGCCTGCTGTTGCGCGCGCCGGAGCCCGGCGAAGTGCCGGCGAGTCAGGCAGTGCAGCAGTCGCGCCGCGACTATGAATGGCAGGAAGTGCTCAAGACTCCACCATTTTATGTTATGTACGTGATGTTCGTCGATGGTCGGCGCCGGCGGTCTGATGGCGATCGCGCAACTGGCGCCCATCGCCAACGACTTCAAGATTGCCGGCCGTCCCGGTGTCACTGGTTGGGCTAACGCTTCCGGCACTCACCTTCGCGCTTGACCATTGACCGGGTGCTCAATGGCATCTGCCGGCCATTCTTCGGTTGGGTCTCCGACCAGATCGGCCGCGAGAACACGATGTTCATTGCCTTCTTTCTTGAGGGCGTAGGCATCTTCGCCCTGCTGTATTTCGGCACCGATCCGGTGCTGTTCGTGATCCTGTCCGGTTTGGTGTTCTTCGCCTGGGGCGAGATCTACTCGCTGTTCCCGGCAACGTGCACCGACCTTTATGGGAAGAAGTACGCCACCACGAACTACGGAATGCTGTACACGGCGAAAGGTACAGCTGCACTCCTGGTGCCCGCTGGCCAACGTGCTCACATCGGCCACCGGTAGCTGGCACGCAGTGTTCTATGTAGCGGCTATCCTCAATCTCATTGCAGCGGTGATGGCTACTGGCCGTGCTCAAGCCCATGCGCATCAAGTTCATTTCGAGAAACTGAGCGCGTCGAATAGCTTTAAGCCGTCCGAGGGGAGAGGCCCCCGCGGACGGCTTTTCTTCCTGATCTGCAGCCAACCGGTCAACCGGTTGCGTGCGCCGAGGCTTCTGGCATATTGTATACCAGCATGAGTAGCCGACACAGTAGCTCCCGTCGCGTAGGAATGTCCGATAACGGAGGCGTCACCCGCTCTCCGCTCGCGCCTCACCCGGCGCTTGCACCAATCGACGTCACACACCGAGCTTCAAGCAAAAGCCTATTCGGCGCTCAAGAACGCGATCGTCGCGATGGATATCTATCGCAACCGCGATGACATCCGGCTCGACGAGCGGAAACCGCCACAGAATTCGGCATCAGCCGCACCCAGGTGGCGTGAGGCAATGGCCCAGCTTGAGAGCGAGGGCTTTGTACGCCTTCGGTGCCGCGCCGCGGCGCATTTACGTGGTGCGCAAGACGAGACGTGAGGTGATCGAGATGATCACCGCCTGGGCGGCGCTGGAAAGCATGGCGGTCGGCTGATCACGCAGACGGCAACGGATGAAGAAATCGCCGGACTGCGCAGGATGTTCGCGACTTTTGAGAACGAGCGAGTTGCGCGCGCACCTGGACGAATATTCCGACGTCAACATCGAGATTCCATCAGAGCATCATCAGGCTGAGCCACAATGATGTGCTGATCGATCTCGCTGAAAATCTTTTTCACGCATATGCGCATGATCCGGCGCAAGACCATCGGCGAAAAAGATCGCGCTGATCGCTCAATCCGCGATCACATGAACATCATCGAAGCATTGGAAGCTCGCGCGACGGATCGCGCGGAAGAATTGGTGCGCGACCATGCCACTCGGCCTTGCCGATCACCGTGTCGCAATATCGCCGATTATCTCAGACTGAGATGCCGCACTTCTTTTTGAAACTGATCGCACCACGACCGACCTTTGCGATGGATATGAACGACGCAGAGAAGAAACTGATGGAAGAACACGCGCGGTACTGGAAGGGGCGGCAGGGATGTAGGCGAGGTGCTCGTGTTTGATCCTGTGCTCGATCCAAAAGGGCCGTTTGGAATGGGTATCTTGAATGTCACGGACGAAGCTGGCGCTCGCGCGTTTGCGGACGGCGATCCGGTGATGAAAGCGAAAGTCGGGCTTGGCTTGTGAAATTCATCCAATGCGCGCGGTCACGCGCGAAACGACAAAACTAGATAAGCCGGAGGACTCCCATGGCTGAAGCAGCAGTGAAGGAAAAAGCGCGGAAACCACGGCGCCTGACGCACAGCAGGAACTGACGGATGGATTTCACCTCATCATCGATGCGTTCAAGCTGAACGGCATTGAGACGATCTACGGCGTGCCCGGTATTCCGATCACTGATTTCGGCCGCATGGCGCAGGCCGCGGGTATCCGCGTCATTTCTTTCCGTCACGAACAGAACGCGGGTTACGCGGCGTCGATTGCCGGCTTTCTGACCAAGCAGCCCGGGATCTGCCTCACCGGTTTCGGCGCCCGGCTTTCTCAACGGTCTGACCGCACTGGCGCATGCAACTACCAACTGCTTCCCGATGATTCTGGTCTCCGGCTCGTCCGAGCGTGAAGTCGTCGACCTGCAGCAAGGCGACTACGAGGAGATGGATCAGCTGGCCATCGCCAAGCCGCTGTGCAAAGCGGCCTTCCGCGTCCTGCACGCCCAGGACATCGGCATCGGTCTCGCGCGTGCGATCCGCGCCGCGGTGTCGGGGCGGCCGGGCGGGGTGTATCTCGATTTGCCGGCCAAGCTGTTCGGCCAGGTGATGAATGCGGACGCGGGAAAGAAGTCGCTCGTGAAAGTGATCGATCCGGCGCCGTCGCAGATTCCTGCTCCGGAAGCGATCAAGCGTGCGCTTGACGTGCTGAAAAGCGCCAAGCGCCCGTTGATTATCCTCGGCAAAGGCGCGGCCTACGCGCAGGCCGACGACGCAATCCGCAGCCTGGTCGAGAAGAGCGGCGTCCCGTTCCTGCCGATGAGCATGGCCAAGGGGCATTCTGCCCGACACGCATCCGCAATGTGCGGGCGCGGCACGGTCGACCGTACTGAAAGACTCCGACGTCGTGATGCTGATCGGCGCACGTCTGAACTGGCTCCTGTCGCACGGCAAGGGTAAGACCTGGGGAGAGGCGCCGAAAAAGTTCATTCAGATCGATATCGAGCCGAAGGAGATGGACTGCAACGTTGAGATAGCGGCGCCTGTCGTCGGCGATATCGGTTCGTGCGTCTCGGCGCTTCTGCTGGGTATGGGCGGCAATTGGCCGGCTCCGCCGGCCGATTGGATCGAGGCGCGTCAGTCCGAAGCGGGAAGAGAATGTTGCCAAGATGGCGCCTCGGCTGATGAACAACAATGCGCCGATGGACTATCACGGCGCGCTCGGCGTCCTGCGTACCATCGTCAAGGAGCGACCCGACGCCATCTTTGTCAATGAAGGCGCCAACACGCTCGATCTGGCCCGCGGTATTGTCGACATGTATCAGCCGCGCAAGCGTCTGGACGTCGGCACCTGGGGCGTGATGGGCATCGGCATGGGCTATGCCGTGCGGTGCCGCGATCGAGACCGGAAAGCCCGTGCTTGCGGTCGAGGGTGACAGCGCCTTCGGCTTCTCCGGCATGGAGGTCGAGACGATCTGCCGCTACAAGCTGCCGGTCTGCGTCGTCATCTTCAACAATGACGGCATCTACCGCGGCACCGACCTCAATTCGGCTGGTTCGGATCCTGCGACGACCGTTTCGTCAAAGGCTCGCGTTACGACAAGATGATCGGAGGCCTTCGGCGGCGTTGGCGTCAACGCGACCACACCCGGACGAGCTCAAGCGCGCCGTCAATGCCGCGATGGACTCCGGCAAGCCGACGCTGATCAACGCGGTGATCGACCCGGCAGCGGGCAGCGAGAGTGGCCGCATCGGCAACCTCAACCCGCAAAGTGCGCTTCGCAAGAAATAGATCGACTGGATATTCGCCGGATGTCCCCTGCGGGCATGCGAGGAAAAGATGGAGGAGTTAGAAATGGCCAAGAAGAAACAAGAAAGCAAAAGCCGCGGCGAAAAAATCGTCACGCAAGGTGGTGAAGCTCGCGACCGCGCGCAAGGCAAAGAGCAAAGTCAAACGGCAAGCACAACAGCTTGCCGCGCCCGTCGACCAAGCCCTACTGGACAGGACGGCCAGGCGCTGACGCGGGGTGCGCATACTCGATTTCACGCATGTGCAATCGGGCCCGACCTGCACGCAGCTGCTCGGCTTACATGGGAGCAGACGTCATCAAGGTCGAGCGACCGGGTGTCGGTGACATTACACGCACGCAACTGCGCGATGTGAAGGGGAAGACAGCCTCTACTTCACCATGCTCAACGGCAACAAGCGGTCGATCACGATCGATTCCAAGCATCCGCAAGGATGCGATGTGCTCGAGCGCACTCATCAAGACCTGCGACGTGCTGGTCGAGAATTTCGCGCCGGGCGCGCTCGATCGCATGGGGCTGACCTGGGAACACATCCACGAGACTGAACCCGCGCATGATCGTAGCGTCGGTGAAGGGCTTCGGTCCGGGCCCCTACGAGGACTGCAAAGGTCTACGAGAACGTCGCGCAGTGCGCCGGCGGCTCGGCTTCGACCACGGGCTTTCGTGAGGGCCCTCCGCTTGTCACCGGTGCACAGATTGGCGATTCCGGCACGGGATTGCATCTCGCCTGCGGCATCGTTTGCGCGCCTCTATCAACGCATGCGGACCGGTCGCGGCCAGCAAAGTTCTCTGCGCGATGCAGGACGGAGTGCTCAATCTCGCGCGCGTAAAATTGCGCGACCAGCAGCGCCTCAAGCACGGCCCGCTGTCCGAATACAGCCAATATGGCGAGAACATCCCGTTCGGCGATGCGGTGCCGCGTGCCGGCAACGATTCCGGCGGCGGCCAGCCCGGCTGGATTCTGAAGTGTAAAGGTTGGGAGGCCGATCCCGACGCATACATCTATTTCATCACTCAGGCACCGGTCTGGGGAGACGATCTGCGATCTGATCGGCAAACCGAATGGAAGACCGATCCCAACTACGCCACGCCTCCGGCACGTCTGCCACGCCTGAAGCAGCATCTTCGCGACCATTGAAGAATGGACCATGACCAAAACCAAGTTCGAGGTCATGGATATCTGCAACAAGGTCGACATTCCTGTCGGACCGATCCTGTCGATGAAGGAAATCGCCGAGGAGAAGTCGCTGCGTGATACCGGAACCGTGGTCGAGGTCGATCATCCTGGCCGTGGCAAGTATCTCACGGTCGGAAATCCGGTGAAGATGTCGGACTCGATCACCGAGGTGAAGCGTTCTCCGCTGCTTGGCGAGCACACTGATGAAATTCTGAAAGACGTGCTGGCCTTCAAATCTGCTGAGATCGCGGAAATCAAGAACTCGGGTGCTCTCAACGCGCCGAAGAAGGAAGAAAAAGGCGGCGCTAACATTCATGCCCGGGCTTGTCCCGGGCATCCCGCTGTGGGACTACTCACACGCCTCAGCGAACCGGGACTAATCCCGGCGATGAATGGTTGATATTTCGGGAGGAGTTGGATGCGTATTGTGGTTCACGGCCAGCAGGCCTTCGGCAAGGCCGTGCTGGAAGCGCTGCTCAAGCGCGGCGAGAACGTCGTTGCCGTCTATGTCGCGCCAGAAAAGGAAGGCGCTAAGGCCGACCCGCTCAAGGAAGCCGCCCTTGCCGCCAAACTTCCCGTGTATCAGCCGGCTTCCTACAAGGATCCGAAAGTCTGGGAAGAGTTCAAGGCTCTCAAGCCTGACCTTCAGGTCATGGCCTTCGTCACGCTCTTCGTGCCGGAGGATTTTCTCAATATCCCTACGCACGGATCGATCCAATACCATCCGTCGCTCTTGCCGGCTTGCCGCGGCGCGAGCGCGATCAATTGGCCGATCATCAAGGGCGAGAAGGAAACCGGGCTCTCGATTTTCTGGCCCGACAACGGGCTCGATACCGGCGACATTCTGGTTCAGAAGAAAACGCCGATCTCGGGCACTGACACGCTCGGCACCGTCTACTTCGACCGCCTTTTCCCGATGGGGGTCGAAGCGATGATGGAATCGGTCGATCTGGTGAAGGCCGGCAAGGCGCCGCGCATCAAGCAGGACGATTCGAAGGCGACCTACGAAGGTCGCTGTGGTGCCGGCAACGCAAAGATCGACTGGGGCAAACCCTGGGAACAGATCGATCGCCTAATCCGGGGTTGCAATCCCGCGCCAGGTGCCTGGACCACGCTCGGTGGCACGACATTCAAAATTTTCGACGCCAAGCCTTTGCCGGCCAAAGATCCGAAGGGAATTGCCGGAAAACTCGGTGAGGTCGCCGTCGTCGACTCCGATGGTTTTACAGTGGTTTGTGCCGACGGCCGCTTCAAGGTCACGCGCGTTCAGCCCGACGGAGGCAAGAAAATCGACGCTTCGAATTCATCTCCACTGTAAAGCTCGTCAAAGGGAGCAATCCTCACCTGATTTAACTCCGATCGTGGCCGGCGGTCCCGGCTATCCGCTCGTGGATGACC
>ERZ1370068.2067-contig-123_pt1 | contig 57498 bp, 63 predicted proteins | sample MGYA00561227_ERZ1370068 | MGnify/ENA primary metagenome ERZ1370068 (study PRJEB38410, sample SAMEA6850437) | metagenome | study: Metagenomic assessment of the ecological functions of the soil: analysis of the soil microbiota associated with the... | reverse complement strand
CCGATGCGTATTGCTAGCCGGATTTCCACGTGGCGACGACTCCAGTGGGGCCTCATCCTCGGCGACAACATCTTCCACGGCGTCGGGCTCGGGCCGGCAGCTGGCCGACGCCGGACGGCTCGATCGGCGGCCGCGTCTTCGCCTACCAGGTGGCCAACCCGCAGGAGTACGGCGTGGTCGAGTTCGACGACGACGGCAAGGTGCTCTCGCATCGAGGAGAAGCCGGCCGAGCCGAAGTCGCGGTACGCGGTGCCCGGGCTCTACTTCTACGACAACCGGGTGGTCGAGATCGCCCGCGAGCTGCGCCCCAGCGCCCGCGGCGAGCTCGAGATCACCGCCGTCAACGACGCCTACCTGCGGCGGGGCGAGCTGACCGTCACCGTGCTCGACCGGGGCACCGCCTGGCTCGACACCGGCACCTTCGCCTCCCTGATGCAGGCGGCCGAGTTCGTCCGGGTGATCGAGGAGCGGCAGGGCTCAGAAGATCGGCTGCGTCGAGGAGGTGGCCTGGCGGGCCGGCTTCATCGACCGACGAGCAGCTGCAGCGCGCTGGCCGAGCCGCTGACCAAGAGCGGGTACGGCACGTACCTGCTCGACCTGCCAGGACTGGACCGCCGGCGCTAGGTCCGCGACGCACTCGGGCCAGCGGCACACGTTGTGTGCCGGCGGAATCCGCGGCCTGACGTCAGCGCCCGAAGCCGGCGATCGCGCCGACCAGGTCCGCACCTGGTTGCCAGGGTCAGGAACTGACACACCCTTGTCGCCGGTGCATAGCGCGTCCGCCGGCGTAGGTCAGCCGATGGTACGCGACCCTGGTCGCGCTCGAACTCCTTGACCATCAGGCCGGCCGCCAGTCGCGACCAGGCTCGGCCGCGCGGTGCCGGCACCTCCGTCCGCAGGTTCGGCGGCGTGGTGCATCGACGTCGACCAGCACCACCAGGTCGAATAGGTCGGGCGCCTCGGTCGCGAAGTCCTGCACGGTGATGGTCGGAAGTTGGCCCGGTCCGCGATCGCCCCGGAACAGCCGGCCGGCTGGGCGCGATGTCGATGCCGACGTACTCGGCTTCGGGGTAGGTGCTGGAGCACCTGGTGCCGAACTGCCGTCAGCCGCGGCCGACCTCGAGGATGCATTTGGCCGGAGCGTACCGCCGCGATCCGCGGCCGACGGACCGGAGGCTGTGAACGCGCGCCCGGTAGCGCGCCGGCCGCCGGCGACCTCGCAGTCCGGTCCGGGTGTCGGACGAAGCGTTCCGATGCCCACCTGCTGCCTGCCGCGAGCCGCGGTATGTCGGGTTCATTCCAACTAACGGTGCGGCCGGCGGGGCCCGTCCGACAACCGGAGTTGTCACCCGATCGTGGCTCGGTACGGTCAGCATCGCCTGTGAAGGTCACGCCGCTGGGCATCGAGGGGCGCCTTCGAGTTCACGCCGGTTGCAGCGCGGCGACCCGCGCGGGCCTTCCTCGAGTGGTACCGCTTCGACTCCTGCTCGCGGCCGGTCGGCACCCGCTGCAACCTGGCCCAGGCCAACATCTCGGTCTCCGCCGCGGGCGTGGTGCGCGGCATCCACTTCGCCGACGTGCCGCCGGGCCAGGCGAAGTACGTCACCTGCACCAGCGGCGCGGTGCTCGACGTCATCGTCGACATCCAGGGTCGGCTCGCCGACGTTCGGCCAGCTGGGAGGGCGTGCTGCTCGACGACGTCGACCGGCGCTGCGTCTACATCGCCGAGGGACTCGGCCACGGGTTCTGCCGCGCTGACCGACGACGCCACGCTGACCTACCTCTGCTCGGAGACCTACAACGCCGACCGGCGAGCACACGGTGCACCCGCTCGATCCCGCAGCTGGGCATCAGCGTGGCCGGCCGACGACGCCGATCCTGTCCGACCGGGACGCCGCCGCGCCGTCACGCTGGCGCGAGGCGCTCGGACGCGGGCTGCTTCCGGACTACACGGCCTGTCGTGAGTACACCGCGCTCGCTACGTACCGGTTGATCGCCGCGGCGGCTACTGTTCCAGTCATGGACCGGCGCATCTTCGGACTCGAGACCGAGTACGGGGTCACCTGCACGTACCACGGGCCAGCGCCGGCTGTCGCCCGGACGAGGTGGCCCGCTACCTGTTCCGGCGGGTGGTCTCCTGGGGCCGGTCCAGCAACGTCTTCCTGCGCAACGGCGCCCGGCTCTACCTCGACGTCGGCTCCCACCCGGAGTACGCCACGCCCGAGTGCGACTCGGTCGCCGACGCTGGTCGTGCACGACCGGGCCGGCGAGCGGATCCTCGAGGGCCTGCTCGTCGACGCCGAGAAGCGGCTGCACGACGAGGGCATCGCCGGCGAGATCTACCTGTTCAAGAACAACACCGACTCCGCCGGCAACTCCTACGGCTGCCACGAGAACTACCTGGTCGTCCCGGCACGGCGAGTTCGGCCGGCTGGCCGACATCCTGATCCCGTTCCTGGTCACCCGGCAGCTGATCTGCGGCGCCGGCAAGGTGCTGCAGACCCCGCGCGGCGCGGTCTACTGCCTGTCCCAGCGGGCCGAGCACATCTGGGAGGGCGTCTCGTCGGCGACCACCCGGTCCCGGCCGATCATCAACACCCGCGACGAGCCGCACGCCGACGCCGAGCGCTACCGCCGGCTGCACGTCATCGTCGGCGACTCGAACATGAACGAGGTCACCACGCTGCTCAAGGTCGGCAGCGCCGACATCGTGCTGCGGATGATCGAGGCCGGCGTGGCGATGCGCGACCTGACCCTGGAGAACCCGATCCGGGCCATCCGCGAGGTCTCCCACGACATCACCGGCCGGCGCAAGGTCCGCCTGGTCAACGGCAAGGAGTGCAGCGCGCTGGAGATCCAGCAGGAGTACTTCGCGAAGGCCAGCCGAGTTCGTCGAGCGCCGCGGCGCCGACGCCACCGCCAAGCGGGTGCTCGACCTGTGGGGCCGGGTGCTGGCCGGCGTCGAGACCGGCGACCTGTCCGGCGTCGAGCGCGAGATCGACTGGGTGACCAAGCTACGGCTGATCGAGCGGTACCAGGCCAAGCACGACCTGGCCCTGTCGCACCCGCGGATCGCCCAGATGGACCTGGCCTACCACGACCTGCGCCGCAACCGCGGGCTCTACGCCCTGCTGGAGAAGAAGGGCGCGGTCGACCGGGTCGCCACCGACCTCGAGATCTTCGAGGCGAAGGAGACGCCGCCGCAGACCACCCGGGCCCGGCTGCGCGGCGAGTTCATCCGGCACGCCCAGGAGAAGCGCCGCGACTTCACCGTCGACTGGGTGCACCTGAAGCTCAACGACCAGGCCCAGCGCACCGTGCTCGTGCAAGGACCCGTTCCGCGCGTACGACGAGCGGGTCGAGCGACTGATCGCAAGCATGTGATGACCGAGCGTGATGGCATGACACAGCACCGCCCGCCGGAGCACGCCGGGCGAGGATCCTGACGCGTTCGCTGGCCCGTTCAGCGCGGCTCGGTGATGGCGGCAGCTGGCGCAAGCGGCGCGCGAAGATCGTCGAGGAGATCGCTGGCGCAACCGGCGGGGCGAGTACAAGGTCGCCGACCTGGGTGCTCGCAATGGCGCTGACCGCGATGGTGCTGCGATCGTGGGCGTCCTGATTTTGGCCTGAGCCTCGGTACCACATCTTACGAACGGCGTCAGCCATCTCGCCGCAGGAGCCGGGATTTGCCTGACCCCCGGTTGCAAGGTGGCCACAACACTGCACCACCGCGCGCGCCGGTGCGCCCAACCGTCACCGCGACTGATAGTCCGTACATGTGTCCCGAACCCGGACCGAGCGCCTCGTCAACCTCGTGATCTGCCTGCTGTCGACGCGGCGGTTCCTGACCGCCGCGCAGATCGCGCGCGACCGTGCCCGGCTACGAGCACGACCCGACGGACCCGCGCGAGCACGAGGCGTTCCAGCGCAAGTTCGAGCGGGACAAGGCCGAGCTGCGCGACCTCGGCGTGCCGCTGGAGACCGGGCACGACCAGCGTCGTTCGACACCGAGCCCGGCTACCGCATCGCCCGCCGCGACTACGCCCTGCCCGACGTCCACGCTGGAGCCGGACGAGACGGCCGCGGTCGGGCATCGCGGCCCGGCTGTGGCAGCACGCCGGCCTGGCCGCCGCCGCCTCGTCCGGGCTGCTCAAGCTGCGCGCCGCCGGCGTCGACGTCGACCTGCACGGCCACGCTCGGGCGTCGAGCCGGTGGTCACCGTGGACCCGGCGTTCGAGCCGCTGCAGACCGCGGCCCGGCGAGCGGCCGGCGGTGCGCTTCGACTACCGCACGCCGGAGGACGACGCCGCGACCGACCCGCCGGCTGCAGCCGTGGGGCGTGGTGTCCTGGCGCGGCCGGTGGTACGTGGTCGGCTACGACCTCGACCGCAGGCGCGACCCGGTGCTTCCGGCTGTCGCGCGTCGTCGGCGGGTGCGACTGGTCGGCGCGCCCGGCGCGCTTACGCGCCGCCGGCGGACGCCGACCTGATCAGCTACGTGGCGCCGCTGGTCCGGCCCGGCCGACCGCGCCAACCGGGCCACCGTGCTGGTGCGCCCGGGCCGGGCGCCGGGCGTGCCGGCGTCGGCGCCGAGTCGGTCGAGCGCCGGCGCCGACGGCGACCGGCGTCGAGCTGCGCTACGCCGACCCGGACGGTTCGCGCCGGCTGGCTGGTCGGGTACGGCGCCGGACGTGCGTGGTGCTCGAGCCGGACGAGGTCGCGCAAGGCGATCGTGGCCCGGCTGCGCGGACCTCGCGTCGAGACGCTGCGACGGCCACGGCGGCGGGCGACGCCGCGGCCGGCGCGCTCGGCGGTCAGCCCGTGACGCGGCGACGAGCGCGACGCGACCGGCGCGGCGGCGACCGGCTGGCCCGGCTGCTGAACCTCGGTGCCGTACCTGCTGGCCCGGCCCGGCATCGCGGTCGCCGACGCGGCCGCCGACCTCGGCGTGACCGAGCGGCAGCTGCGCGAGGACCTGGAGCTGCTGTGGGTGTGCGGGCTGCCTGGCTACGGCCCGGGCGACCTGATCGACATGGCCTTCGACGGCGACCGCGTCACGATCACCTACGACGCCGGCATCGACCGGCCGCTGCGGCTCACGCCAGGACGAGGCGCTGGCCCTGGTGGTGGCGCTGCGGATGCTGGCCCAGGTGCCCGGCGGTCGCAGACCGCGACGCGGTCGAGCGGGCCCTGGCGAAGATCGAGTCGGCCGCCGGCGACGCGCGCCGACGGGCTGCCGGTGCGCGGTCCAGCCTGCCCGGCACCGGCAGCGAGCCGGGTGGCCGAGCTGCAGGGCGCGGTCGCAGCGCCGGCGCGCACTGCGCCTGACCTACTACACGGCGACCCGGGACGAGATCACCGAGCGGGTCGTCGACCCGATGCGGGTCCTGCTCGTCGGTGGCTGCGGCCTACCTCGGAGGCGTGGTGCCGGCGGGCCGAGGCGGTCCGGCGGTTCCGGGCCGACCGCATCGACGTCGTGCACCGAGCTGGACGAGCCGGCCGACGCCGCCGCCCGACGCCCGGCTGCACCGACGTCAGCGACGGGCATCTTCACGCCCAGCCACGAGCTGCCGCTGGTCACGCTGCGGATCGGGCCGCTGGGCCCGGTGGATCACCGAGTACTACCCGTGCGAGCGGGTGGTGCGAGGAGACGCCGGACCGGTGGCTCGTCTCGCTGCGCGCCTCCGACCTGGCCTGGGCCCGGCGGCTGGTGCTCGGGCCTGGGCCCGGACGTGCACGGTGGTGCGCCACCGAGCTGGTCGAGGCGGTACGGACGGAGGCCCGATCCGCGCTCGCGGCGTACGAGGTGGTTGTCGGCGCCGACGGTCCGGCTGACCGATAAGGTCGGTTCTCGTGAGCGGTGGGCAGGCGGCGTTGGATCATGCTGGGCGTCGCGCTCGCGGTGCGCTGGTGGGGCTCGTGGCTGGCACTGATGGCCTTGGCCGGCCGCGTCCGCCTGCTGCGCCGCGCCGCGCGCCGGCTGCGCTGGCGCGCGAGGCAGGCCCAGCGCCTGCAAGCGAAGCGCGGTACAAGCGATGCAGCGCACGGTGTCGCTGCAGGAAGCAGCTTGCCGCGATCTCGGCGCACTGCGGAGCACGCCGCCGCCCAGAGCCAGCACCTCGCCGGATGCTTGAGTCGGGCCGACCCGGAACGAGTTCCGGTCGGACGCGACCACGTAAGATGGAGTCGTCCCAGAGTCTGTGAGGTGGACTTGACGATGCGTTTACAGCCATGGCACATCATCGTGCTGGTGGTGGTGCTCATCCTGCTGTTCGGCGCCAAGCGGCTGCCCGACGCCGCCCGCTCGCTGGGCCGCTCGCATGCGGATCATGAAGGCCGAGACGCGCGGCCTGGCCGAGGACGACGTCGCTGGCAAAGGCCGAGGCCCAAGTCCGGCCGGCAGCCGCTGACCATCAGCGACGACGAGGCCGTCGCCGCTCGCGCGCGACCCGGTCAGCGCGTCCGCGACAACTAGCCTGCCATCGACCGTGAGTCCGGCGAAGCGGCGCGCAGAGCCGTCCGGCTTCCAGCGCAGCGGCCGACGGCTCGATGACCCTCATCGAGCACATCCGCGAGCTGCGCACCCGGCTGTTCAGGGCCGTGCATCGCCATCCTGATCGGCGCGATCGTGGCGTACTTCGTGTCGCGACAGCAGATCCAGAGTCTTCCTCACCGATCCGTACTGCGACTTCATCGCTCACAACCGCGGCTGGCAAGTGCCAGATGAACACCAGCGGGGTCGCTCGACCAGTTCTTGCCTGCAGCTTGAAGATCGCCCTGTACGTGGGCCTGGTGATCTCGCGCGCCGTTCTGGCTCTACCAGCTGTGGGCGTTCATCGCGCCCGGCCTGCACCGGCGCGAGCGCCGCTACGGCTACGCTTTCGCCGCCGTGGCGACGCCGCTGTTCGCGGCCGGCTTCTGCGCTCGGCTTCGTGCTCGTCTCCCGCAGCATGAAGTACTTCCTCGGCATCAACCACGACACGACCGTTACGGTCAACCTCGACGGGCTACTTCGATTTCGTCACCGGCGTGATGCTGCTGTTCGGGGTCGGGCTTCGAGTTCCCGCTGCGTGGTGGCGATGCTCAACTTCGCCGGCCTGGTCAGCGCCAAGCGCCTGCTCGGCTGGTGGCGGATCGCGATCTTCCTGATGTTCTTCTTCGCCGCCGTGGTCACGCCCCGACCCCGGACCCGTTCAACATGACGATCCTGGCGCTGTGCATGGCGCGTGCTCTACTTCGGCGCGGTCGGCGTCGCGTTCCTCAACGACCGTCGCCGGGCCCGGCGGCAGCCGTGCGCGCAACCTGAACGATGACGAGGCGTCGCCGATCGAGACCGGTCTCGCCGGTCGATGCTCCGCACTGGGGTTCGACGTACCGCTGACGACGACGACAACCGTGAAGCCCCGAGCCATGGCAGACCCGCGGTGGCAGTGCTGCGACCGTAGCACGGCCTCGGCGCCGCGTGCGGCATGAGTCCACCGCCGGGTGTCGTGCCGCACTGCGGATCCGTCCGCTGGCGCGGCCGGCGGCGCTGCGGAGCCGGCGGCCACGAGGTCGTCTGTCGACGCCACGACGCCGCGACCGAGGCTCGGGCCGCAGTGCGCACGCGCCGTGGCGACGTGGTCGCGGCGCGCGCTGGTCGCCATCAGCGGTGACGGCACGGTCCACCTCGCGGTCAGAGCCGCCGCCGAGCACCGGGTCCCGTTCAGGGTGATCCCGGCCGGCACCAAGCGACTTCGCCACCGCGGTCGGCATCCCGTCCGATCAGGTCGCGCGCCGCCCGCTGCTGCGCCTCGCCTGACCGGGGGCCTGCCCGGCCGGTCGACCTGGCGCGCATGTCCGGGCCGGACAGGGTACCAGCGGTGGTTCGCCGCCCGTGCTGGGGCCGGCTTCGACGCGATCGTCAACGAGCGCGCGAACGCAATGCGCTGGCCCAAGGAGCGCCGCCGGTACGACATCGCGATCTTCGCGGAGCTGCTGCAACTGCGGCCCCGCGCCATACCGCATCATCCCTCGACGGCAGGCGTCGCACAGACGGGACGACGATTGCTGGTCGCGGTCAGGCAACTTCTGCCAGCCTACGGCGGCGGCGATGCGGATGTGCCCGGCCGCGGACCCTCCGACGGGCAAGCTCGACGTGGTCGGTCGGCCGGACCTGCGTCTCCGCACCACGCTGCTGCGCGCTGCAACCGAAGGTGTACCGAAGGCACGTGACTGCCATCCATCCGGTGGTCCAGCGGCTGCCGGGCCGGTCGGTCACCATCGACGCCGACGGGATCACCGCGTACGCCGACGGGGAGCGCACCTGTCCCTGCCGATCACCGTCACCGCCCGAGCCAGGCGCGCCTCGACCCTCCTCGGCCCACGGCGCGTGGCCGGATTTTGGCCACACGGGGGATCTCCGCCACGGGCTGCCGCGGGACGGGACGCCACCGCCAGTGAGGAGATCTCTCGGCGACTCATGAAGTTGGACGTCCGCCACGTCGCCGCGTTCGCCGATCATGCCAACATGATCCGCGCGTCCGCGGCAGAGCGTCAACCGAGCGCGAGGCGCACGGACGGCGGCGAGGGGCCGTTGACCGCGCCGACCGGTCGCCGCCAGGGCAGGATCAGGGCACGGCAGCCGGCACTGGACCGCGCCGGCGTCGAGACGGTGTCGCCGACCATCAGCGTGCGCTCCGGCTCGGCGCCCAGGGCCCGGCAGGCGTGCCGGAAGATGGCCGGGTCGGGCTTGCGGGTGCCCACCTCGTACGAGAGCGCCCAGGCCGACACGTACTGGGCGAAGCCGAGCTGCGCGCACAGCGGACGGATGTCGAAGCCGATGTTGCTGAGCACGGCGACCGGCACACCGGCCGCGTACAGCGCCTGCAGCGTCGGCACGGTGTCGGCGTAGGGCCGCCAGCCCTCCGGACGCAGCAGCCGGCCGTACAGAGGCCTCCCGCCGGAGTCGGTGCCGACGGTCTCGGCCAGCCCTGGTACGCCGCCCGGTGCGCGGTCGGGGTCAGGTCGCGGTCGGGCGTAGACCTCGGCCAGGTGGATCGGGATCCTGCCGCGGGCGGGGCCGCGCCCGGCCGGCCGTGACGAGGCTGGTCGGCCAGCGACGTGGCCAGCATCGGGTCGAGGGCGGTGCCGCACTCGCCGCCGCCGCAGCGAGCACCCACTCCACCGGATCCTCGACCTCGCGCGATCGTCGCCGTGGAAGTCGAACAACCGCGTGGCGTCGGCGAGGTGGGGGTGGCACGCGCCGTGACCATACCGAGGCGGTGCGACCGTGACAGCCCTCGCCCAGTAGCCTCGTTACTATGACCAGCCCTGCCGAGCGGAAGGCTCGGACCTCGGCGGTCGCCGGGGCCCGCTTCCGCGCTCGACCGAGCTGTTCGCCGCTCAGTTCCCCTTCGACCTCGACGACTTCCAGCGCGACGCGTGCGAGGCGCTGGAGCGGGGCAGCGGCGTGCTGGTCTGCGCGCCGACCGGGGCCGGCAAGACCGTGGTCGGCGAGTTCGCCGTGCACCTGGCGCTGCGCGCAGGGCCGCAAGTGCTTCTACACGACGCCGATCAAGGCGCTGTCCAACCAGAAGTACACACGACCTCGTCGCAGCGCCACGGCGCCGACACGGTCGGCCTGCTCACCGGCGACAACGCGATCAACGGCGACGCGCCGGTGGTGGTGATGACCACCGAGGTGCTGCGCAACATGCTCTACGCCGGCTCGAGCACGCTGCGACGGACCTCGGCTACGTGGTGATGGACGAGGTGCACTACCTCGCCGACCGGTTCCGCGGCGCGGTCTGGGAAGAGGTGATCATCCACCTGCCCGAGTCGGTCACGCTGGTCTCGCTGTCGGCCACCGTGTCGCAACGCCGAGGAGTTCGCGCGACTGGCTGGTGACCGTGCGCGGCGAGACCGAGGTCGTGGTCGAGCGAGCACCGGCCGGTGCCGCTGTGGCAGCACATGCTGGTCGGCAAGCGGATGTTCGACCTGTTCCACGACGCGACCGCGGCGCGCAACGCACGAGGTGCACCCGGAGCTGCTGCGCTACACCCGCGGAGGCGGCGCGCCGGCGTCGAGCTGGACGCGCGGCCGGCCGCGGGCGGGCGCCGCCGCGACAGCCGGCGCCGACCGCCGCCCGGACGTGGTGGAGCGGCTCGACCGCGAGGGCCTGCTGCCGGCGATCCTGTTCATCTTCAGCCGGGCCGGCTGCGACGCCGCCGTGCAGCAGTGCCTGCAGGCCGGGCTGCGGCTGACCGACCCGGACGAGCGCGACCGAGATCCGCGCAGGTCGTGCGAGGCGCGCACCGCGCACATCCCGCAGCGAGGACCTGGCCGTGCTCGGCTACTGGGAGTGGCTCGACGGGCTCGAGCGCGGCCTCGCCGCGCACCACGCCGGGCATGCTGCCGGCGTTCAAGGAGGTCGTCGAGGAGCTGTTCGTCCGCGGGCTGGTCAAGGCGGTCTTCGCCACCGAGACGCTGGCGCTGGGCATCAACATGCCGGCCCGCTGCGTGGTGCTGGAGCGGCTGGTCAAGTTCAACGGCGAGGCGCACGTCGACCTGACGCCGGGGAGTACACGCAGCTCACCGGGCGGGCCGGGCGCCGCGGCATCGACGTCGAGGGCCACGCGGTCGTCGTCTGGTCGCCCGAGGTCGACCCGCGCCACGTGGCCGGCCTCGCCTCGACCCGCACCTATCCGCTGCGGTCCAGCTTCCGGCCGTCGTACAACATGGCGGTCAACCTCGGTCGGCACGGTCGGCGCGGCGGCCGCCCGCGAGCTGCTGGAGTCGTCGTTCGCCCAGTTCCAGGCGGACCGGTCGGTGGTCGGGCTGGCCCGGCAGGTGCAGCGCAACGAGGAGACGATGGCGGCCCACGACGCTGCGAGATGGGCTGCGACGCGCGGCGACTTCGCGGAGTACTTCGCGATCCGCGCAGCGCATCGCGCGACCGGGAGAAGGCGCTGGCCCGGCACAGCGCCGCGGCCAGCGCGGTCGGCCGCGCTGGAGTCGCTGGGCCGGCTGAAGATCGGCGACGTGATCCGGGTCCCGTCCGGTCGCCGGGCCGGCGCTCGCGGTGGTGCTCGACCCGGGCGGCGGCGGCTTCGGCGAGCCACGTCCGCTGGTGCTCACCGAGGACCGGTGGGCCGGCCGGATCGCCGCCGGCCGAGTTCACCGCCGCCGGTCGAGGCGCTCGACCCGGGTGCGGGTGCCCAAGCATTTCAACCACCGGTCGCCGCAGGAGCGGCGCGATCCTGGCCGCGGCGCTGCGCCAGGCGGTCGGCCGCCGGCGTGCAGGCTCGCGGCGGCCGGGCCGCGCCGCGGCCGGCGAGGACGACGAGCTGATCGTGTCTGCGCACGCAGCTGCGGCAAGCACCCGTGCCACGCCTGCCCGGACCGGGAGGAGCACGCCCGCTGGGCCGAGCGGCGGGCCCGGCTGGCGCGCGCGACACCAGCGCTGCGGAGAAGGTGGCCAGCCGGACCGGGTCGCTGGCCCGGACCTTCGACCGGGTCTGCGCTGCTCCTCGGAGTCGCGCGGTTACCTGCAGCGGATGGCTGAGGTACGACCGCGCCACGGCCGGGTGCCGTCGCGGATCTGGGGCTGAGGCGGACCTCCCCGGTCGCGGAGTGCCTGCGCCGCGGCATCTGGGACGGCCTGCCACTCGGCCGAGCCGTCCGCGGTCGTGTCCACAGTCGATCGTCGTACGAGGCGCTGGCGGGAGAGCCGACGAGCGGGCGCTCGGGCACGCGCGGGCCCGGCTCGCGACGCCGTCGACGCGACCCGGACGCTGGTGGGCGGAGCTCGAGGCCGCCGAGGCCCAAGCACGGTTGTCAGCTGGACCCGCGAGCCCGGATCTGGGGTTCGTCTGGCCGGTCTACCGCTGGGCCCGGTGGCGAGACGCAGTCCAAGGTGCTCGCCGAGCGTGGACGCGGACATGCCGGCCGGCGACTTTCGTGCTGCTGGCCCGGCAGGTGATCGACCTGCTGGGCCAGTTGGCCCAGGCGGCCGGCCCGACTCGTCAGATGCGGGCCTGCGCGGGCGGTGACGGACGCGGTGAACCGGGGCGTGCTCGCCTCACACCAGCGTCGGCTGAGCGGTTACGTTTTACGTAAACGTCAACTTCACCCAGGCGCTGAACGGATTGCGCCGCCCGCGGTCAGAAGCTCCCCGTCCGGAGCGGCAGATGCCGCGCCCGTCGCAACCTCAGATTCCCTTCAGCTTCGCGCGGCTATACTCACCCCCCACTTCCTCCCCGGTTTTCATCGTCGAGATATCCATGGCCTTCGCCCTCCGCTTCCACGCGCCGCCCGGCTTTTCGCCGTCGGCTTCCTCGCGCTCCTCGCCTGAATTGCCTCCCAGGCGGCGGTGCCCCCGGCATCGACCCAGGGCGACCGTCGAGGGATCACCGAGTACACGCTCGCGAACGGCCTGAAGCGTGCTCCTGTTTCCCGACGCGACCAAGCCGACGACGACGGTCAACGTCACCTATCTGGTCGGCTCGCGCCAGGAGAACTACGGCGAGACCGGCATGGCGCACCTGCTCGAGCACCTGATGTTCAAGGGCACGCCGTCGATTCGCGAGCATCTTCCAGGAGCTCGGCCGCCGCGGGATGCGCTTCAACGGCATCGACGTTCGTTCGACCGCACCAACTACTTCGAGACGTTCACCGCCTCCGACGAGAATCTCGACTGGGCGCTCGCGATGGAAGCCGACCGGATGGTCAATTCGTTCGTCGCGAAAAAGGACCTCGACACCGAGATGACGGTGGTGCGCAACGAATTCGAAAGCGGCGAGAACAATCCGCAGCAGCGTCCTCTGGGGCCGCGCTGCAGGCAACGGCGTACGACTGGCACAACTACGGCAACCTGACGATCGGCGCGCGCTCGGACATCGAGAACGTCGACATCGGGCGGCTGCAGGCGTTCTACCGAGCTCGTACTACCAGCCCGACAACGCCGTGCTGATCGTGGCCGGACGGTTCGATCCCGATCGCACGCTCGCGCAGATCGCGAAGTCGTTCGGCCCGATTCCGAAGCCCACGCGCACGCTGCCGACGCTGTACACGACGGAGCCGGTGCAGGACGGCGAGCGCGCGGTCACCGTTCGTCGCGTCGGCGGACGCGCAGTTCGTCGCCGCGCTCTACCACACCGTGCCCGGCGCGCACCCCGATGCGATCGCGATGGACGCGCTCGGCGAGGTGATGACCGTCGAGCCCGCGGGCCGGCTGTACCGCGCGCTCGTCGAGACGAAGAAGGCGAGCGCCGTCGAAGTCGTGGAACTTCGTGCTGCACGATCCGGGCAACATCATCTTCTGGGCGCAGGTGCCGCCGGCTGATTCGCTCGCCGCCGCGCGCGACGCGCTCATCGCCACGGTCGAGGGTGTCAAGGCGAAGCCCATCACCGCCGCCGAAGTCGATCGCGTGCGCGCCAAGGCGCTGCGCCAGTTCGACGAGACGTTCAACGATCCGCAGAAGCTCGGCGTCGCGATCTCGGAATCGATCGCCACCGGCGACTGGCGCCTGTTCTTCCTGCACCGCGATCAGTGGCGCAAGCTCACGGCCGCCGACGTGCAGCGCGTGGCGCACGAGTACCTGAAGCCCGCGAACCGCACGACGGGCCAGTTCATTCCCGATGCGAAGCCCGATCGCGCGCCGGCGCCGCCCGCCGTCGGACATCGCGGCGCTGGTCAAGGACTACAAGGGCGACCCCAGCGTCGCCGCCGGCGAATCGTTCGAGCCGACGCCCGCCAACCTCGAGGCGCGCACGCAGCGGTTTGCGCTGCCGAACGGCATGAAAGTCGCGCTCCTGCCGAAGAAGACCCGCGGCGAGACGGTGCAGCTGCAGATCCGCCTCCACCAGGGCGACGAGACATCGCTCAAGGGCATGTCGCCGCGCGGCGAGCTCGCCGCGTCCATGCTGGCGCTCGGCACCAAGAAGCGCGACCGGCAGGCGTTCGAGGACACGCTCGACCGGCTTCGCGCGAAGCTCGCCATTGGCGGCGGCGAGACGGAGACCTCGGTGCGCGGCCAAACGGTGCGCACGCATCTGCCCGAGCTCTTGCGGCTCGCCGCCGAAGCGCTGCGCGAGCCCGCGTTCCCGCCGACGGAGTTCGAGAAGCTGAAGCGCGAACGGCTGACGGCGCTCGAGGAGCAACGCACCGATCCGCAGAACGTCGCGGAGCGCGCCCTGCAGCGCTGGGACAATCCCTACCGCAAGGGCGACGTCCGCTACGTGCCGACGTACGACGAGGAGCTCGCGGAGATCAAGGCAGCCAAGCTCGACGACGTGAAGCGGTTCTACGCGCGCTTCGTCGGCGGCGCCAATGCCGAGCTCGCGATCGTCGGCGATTTCGACCCTGCGGCCATGAAGACGCCTCGTCACCGAGCTCTTCGGCGCCTGGAAGAGCCCGTCGCCGTTCGCGCGCGTGCCCGATCCCTACCGGCCGCCGGCCCCCACGGTGCTGACAGCGCAGACGCCCGACAAGGCGAACGCGACGGTGTTCGGGCGCGTGCCGCTGCAAGATCAACGATCGCAGCGACGACCTGCCGGCGCTGATCGTCGCCGACAAGATCCTGGGCGCGTCGCCGGAGTCGCGGATTCCCGATCGCGTGCGCGAGAAGGAAGGCCTGAGCTACGGCATCCAGACCTGGCTCACGCCGTCGAGCTTCGAGGAAAACTCGCAGCTCAACCTGTATGCGATCTTCGCGCCGCAGAATCGGGAGCGCATTCGCACGGCGATCGGCGAGGAGCTCACGCGCGCGCTTGAAGGACGGATTCACCGAGGCCGAGCTCGCCGACGCGAAGCGCTCGCTGCTGCAGGCGCGCCGGATCGCGCGCGCGCAGGACGCCTCGCTCGCGAGCGGGCTCGTGCAGCAGGCCTACCTCGGCCGCACCTGGGACTACGCGCAGAAGATCGACGCCGGCATCGCCGACGTGACGCTCGAGCGCGTCAACGCCGTCCTGCGCAAGTATGTCGACGCGGCCGGCTTCGCGTGGTCGTACGCCGGCGATTTCGCGAAGGCGAAGTGAGCGACCCAGGCGCCGCCTACGCACGGATCCGCACCCGAGATCTCAGCGCAGCCAGCGTCCCGCGGTCTGGTCGTATTCGCCCGAGGCCTTGGCCAGGTGGAACCACGTGTCCATCCAGCCCTTCATCGCGGCGTCGCCGCGCGGGAAGCAGCCACGCCATCTCGCCGTACTGCAGCGGCTTGTCCGGGTTGACCGCGCACAGTCCCGGGCGCAGCTTCTGCTGGACGATCGTCTCGACGGACTCCGAGATCATCACGTCGGCGTTGCCCTTCAGGATCTCGTCGAAGATCGTCACGTTGTCGTGGAAGATCACGATCTTCGCCTGCTTGAAGTTGGCGCGCGCGAAGCGCTCGTTGCTGCCGCCCGGATTCTCGATCACGGTCACGTTCGGCTTGTCGATGTCGGCGACGGTCTGGAACTTCGCGACGTTCTCGCACTTGGTGATCGGCGCCTTGCCGTTGACCATGTAGGCGGTCGGTGAAGAACGCGGTCTTCTGCCGGTCGGTGCGTGACCGAGATCCCGCCGACCGCGACGTCGCACTTTTCGACGAAGTCCTTCATCAGCGAGGGCCACGCGGTCTTGACCATCACCGACCTCGACGCCGAGCGCCTTCGCGGCGGATCTGGACGAGATCGATGTCGAGGCCTTCGTACGCCGCCGTCCGGCCGCTGAAGGCTGAAGGGCTTGTAATCGCCCGGCGTGCAGACGCGCAGCTTGGCCGCTCTTCATGATTTCATCCAGCCGCGAGGCCGAAGGCGCTCTGTGCGAGGCTGGCGACGCCTGCAGCGCGCAGGCGAGAACGACAACGATCAATCCTCGAAGCATGACAACCCTCCCAATGTCGGCGCCCGTCAGCGCGACGGACGTATCCGGGAAAGTATACCGCCCGCGCCGCACGCGGTCTGTCTGCCCGCCGATCGATGCCCCAGCGCGACGTCGCGCGTTGTACGGCTTCGCGATCGGCGCGTCCGTCAATTCGGCCTGTTGTACCCGGCATCAAGCGATCGCGCCTGGGCGTGGCTGGCAACATCACGCTGTTCGGCTTCGGCTCGTGGAATGCGCTGCTGTATCCGCCGGTTCGACGAGCGCTCACGCCCGCCATTCGCTCTGCTGATCCCGGTCTCGGGTCTCGCGAGCGCGCGTCCGCGGTGTTTGATCTCCCTCGGCGCTGCCCGCTCCGTGTTCTGGTCGCGCGCATGGACGCCTTGTCGCGGCGTACCGCCGCCCGTCGCGAAGGTGCCATGCCGCGCCGCTCCCACGTACGATCGACCGTCGGTCATTCGGGAGACTGCCCATGCGCCGCACGTTGATCGCCCTCATCGTCTGCCTTCCTGCCCTTGCGTGCAGCGCCGCGCGACCTCCGGAGGGCCGCTGGGAGGGCCGGATCGAGATCCCGGGTAGCGAGCTGCAACTGATCGTGGATCTCGCGCCAGGGGAGCGCCGGCGGCTGGGCGGGATCGATCGTCATCCCGGGGCTCGGCATCAAGGGCGCGCGCGCTGTCGAACGTCGTCGTGACCGATACCGACGTGGCCTTCGACATCGGGAAGGTGCTCGGCACCCCGACGCACGGCCCCGCCGGAGTTCAAAGCGCATCTCATCGCGCTCGACGGCATGGCCGGGCGAGATGCGGCCAGGCCGGCAACGTCGCGAAATTCGCGCTCACGAAGATCGGGCCCGCCCAGGTCGAATCGTCGCCGCGAAGCACGCCGGTCGCGTCGCGAGCTCGAGGACCAATGGATCGGCGAATACGAGCTCGGCGGCTATCCGCGCCGCGTCACGATCACGCTCGAAAATCACGCCGACGCCGCGGCGAGCGCCAAATTCGTCATCGTCGGCAAGCATGACCACCGATCTCCCGGTCGATCTCGTCGTCCAGGAAGGCAATTTGCTTGCGCAGTCGAATCGCAGTCGAATCAGGTCTACGTTCGAGGGGCGCGTCTTCACCGAGAGCCGGCGAGATCCGGGGCACGCATCGAGCTCGGGCCCGTCGAGCTGCCGCTGGTGTTGCGCCGCTCGCCGCGGAGGACGTCATGAAGACGCGCGGCCATCGCCATCGCGCTTGTCGGCCTGCTGGTTTCCGGCGTCGTGTCATGCGCAAGTCGATGTTCCGTGGCGACGCCGCTCACGACGGCGCCTACCGCGGCGACGGGCCGCGCCAGTTCCATCGCGTCAAATGGAAGTTCCCGACCGGCGACCGGATCGTCTCGTCGCCCGGTCTACACAGGACGGCGTCATCTACTTCGGCGGCGACGACGGCAACGTCTATGCCGTGAACGCGGCCGACGGGCGCCAGCTCTGGAAGCGCACGCACCGGCGGCCCCGTGCCGTCGACGCCGGCGATCGCCGGCGACATGCGTCTACGTCGGCAGCTACGACGGCAAGTTCTACGCGCTCGACGCGCAGACCGGCGCGACTGCGGTGGAAGTTCACGCACCGAGCGGCGAGCGGCGATTCGAGGCGAAAGGGCTGCACGGCATGCAGCCGAAGAACCAGACGATCGCCGATGCCTTCGACGTCTTCCTGTCGAGCCCTGTCGTCGGTGGGGGCATCGGTGTATTTCGGCAGCGGCGACGGCAATGTCTACGCGCTCGACGCCGCCTCCGGAGCGCTGCAACTGGAAATTCCGGACGGGCGACGTCGTGCACGCCTCGCCCGCGTATGCCGACGGCGTCGTGTACTTCGGCAGCTGGGACAGCTACTTCTACGCGGTCGACGCCGAGACGCGGCGCCGAGAAATGGCGCTTTCACGGCGGCGAAGATCCGCTCATCCACAACCAGGTCGGCTTCCAGTCCTCGCCCGCGGTCGTGAACGGCGTCGTCTATACCGGTTGCCGGGATTCGAAGCTCTACGCGATCGACGCCGCCACCGGCACGCGAGAAGTGGCATTTCGACGCCGCCGGAAGCTGGGTGATCAGCTCGCCCGCGGTCGCGCAGGGCAAGGTGATATTCGGCACGTCGGATTCGAGCCTCTACCTCGTGCTCGATGCCGAGACCGGCAAGCCGCTCGTCCGGCAGCAAGGCAAGGCCTATGTGTTCTCGTCGCCGTCGGTGGCGGGCAACGTCGGTCTACGTCGGCGTGCTCAACGGCACGCTGGAGGCGCGCGATCTCGACAGCGGAGATCTGCTGTGGGAGTTCCAGACCGAGACGTCGAAGCGCAACGCGGGCTGGGTCCTGACCGCGGACCGCAAGTTCAACGTGCCGCTGCTTCTTCTGGTCGAGCTGGCGCGAGACTCCGCTCGTGGCGACGGTCCGGAGTTCAGCATCGGCTCGATCTTCCCGTCGCCGCTCATCGTCGACGGCGCCGTTTACTTCGGCAGCCCGGACGGCTATCTGTACGCGCTGGAATAGAGGCGAGACGTGCGCACCGGGGCCGGTGATTTTCAAGCAGGCCGCGCCCGCCGACGCCAGTCAGCTGCAAGCCCGGCCGCGACGAGAATCGCTCCCGTGACACGCGCGACGCGTCGCCCGCAGGCAACAGCTCCTCGGCGAGGGCGTAACCTGCCAGCCCGGCGATCCAGTACAGGTTCATGATGCCGCCGACGAACAGAAGCGCCATCATCAGCCAGCAGCAGCCGACGCAGTACGCGCCGTGCTCCGCCCCCATCGCGAACGCGCCTAGCGCTCGCCTTGCGGCGGTCGCGCCGTCGAGGAAATGCACCGGCGAACGGCAATGCCGCAGGCACGCGCGCTTCAGCGGCGTCAACTGCCAGAGCCCCGCCGCGAGCAGCAATGCCGCCCGCGAGGCGCGCCTGCGCCGACGTGCAGCATCGACGACAGGCTGCCGTTCGCGCTCAACCAAGCCTGCGCGGCGACCGCGACCACGCTGAAACCCGCCCACGCGGCGAGGTAGCCTGCACGCGAACAGCGCCGTCGCGCCGTACGGCTGGCGATCGGGCGCCGCGCGGCGATTGAGCGCGGCCGCGAGCAGCAGGACCGGCGTCGCGCTCGGCAGCATCATCGCCGCCATCATCAGCCACCACATCGCGAACATCAGCGCGGCGTACGACGAGCGTCCACGCCGGTTGCGGCATCGCCATGTCGCGGGGCATCCGCGTCATGTCGAGCGCGCGTCATGTCCATGCCGGCGCCGTGCAACACGTAGGCACTCGGCGATCACGAGCACGAGCGAGCAGTCCGGCTGATCGTCAGCCAGCGATCGCGTCGCAAGCAGGGAGGCGAGCTCCACAGGTCGGCGCCGCCTACGCGTGAACGACGCCCTTGCCGGAATGCCGAAGGCGATTGAACTGGCCGTACGTGTCGGTGAGATCGAGCCGTATCGCCGTGGTCGCCGACGTCGTCGCGCTGCCGATTTCGGCGCGCTCGAACTCGATGCCGTTCGGAATGTCGATGCGCACGCGGTGCTCCTGGCCGGTGGCGGGGCTCACGATCGGCCGACCGACCGACTCGAGCACACCGGGGATCGCGACACGCGCCGTGCGCGCATCGAGGTCGACATCGAATTCGATCGGCTCTGACCAGCGTTTCGTGCACCGTATCCGACATGCTGCGATAGACCCACCAGTGGGTCGCGCCTTCGTCGGTCTCCTCGCCGTGAACGATCTTCGTCAGCGCTTCGCGCTGGCGCCCGTCGCGCGCGTTCATCGACGATGACCTGCATCTCGCCCTTGCCCTCGAAGATCGGCCCGGGCCACGCGTAGAGCAACGCGACCTTCAGCCCATCGAGCTGCGATGTCGCCGAAGTGGCCGCGATCGATGCGCAACACTTCTGAATCCGCGGCAGTTGCCATGCGTCGGCAGCGCCTCGAACTGGCACGGACAGGCGTAGACGCAATTGCAGCTGCCGAATTCGATGCCTTCGACGTACCAATCGATGTGGTTCATGGCGACCTCCGGACGAGCGCCAGGACGACTCGGATGCGGGCATGACAACGAGCAGGAAATATTGCAACGTGGGCTTGCGTTCAGCACGGCGCCGCGACCGGCACGTCGATCACGCGCGGCACGATGGCCGGTCGCCGCGAGAAAGCGCTCGAGATCGGCGTGCGGCGACGACCATCGTCGCCGTGTTGACCAGCGGATGCGCATGCACGGCGTCGGCTTCCCACAGCGCGCGGTCGATGACGAACTCCACGGCGTGCGCCTCGTCGTTGACGAGGCCGAGGAGGCTGACCGAGCCCGGCTTGATGCCGAGGTGCTTCTGCAGCCGCTCCGCGGACGCGAAGCCCACGCCGCCGACGCCGAGCGCCGCGCCGAGCGCGTCGAGATCGACGGCGACGTCGTGCGGCACGGTGACGAGGAAGTGACGCCGCCCCTTCTTGTCGCGCAGGAACAGGTTCTTGGTCTTCGCGCCCGGAAGCTTCGGCACGAGCCGCATCGATTCCTCGACGGTCATCACCGCCGGATGCTCGTGTCGCGCGGCGGTCGATGCCGTGCTCCCTCAGGAATTCGGACGAGGTCCATCAGCGCTCCGCGTAGCGGGCCGTGAGTCCCGCGCATCCCTCGGGGCCATTAGAATAAGCGATCCCGTCCGCGAGCGACAGCCGCATCGCGACCGCCGCAGCGGGCGGCAGAGGGCTTCGTTGAAATACTCGATCTTCTCGCTGGCGCGCAACGCGCGGAGCTACCACGAGCGCTGGCCGCTCGCGTGGCGCAGCCCCGCGCCGAAGCCGCGCTACGACGCGCGTCATCGTCGGCGGCGGCGGACACGGGCTCGCGACCGCCTATTACCTCGCGAAGGAGCACGGCCTCGCCAACGTCGCGGTGCTCGAGAAGGGCTGGCTCGGCGGCGGCAACACCGGGCGCAACACGACGATCGTCCGCTCGAACTACCACCTCGACCCCAACGCGCATTTCTACGAGTTCTCGCTGAAGCTGTGGGAGAAGCTCGCGCAGGACCTCAACTTCAACGTGATGTACAGCGCGCGCGGCGTGCTGAACCTCGTCCACTCGCCGGCCGACATGGACGCCGCGATGCGCCGCGGCAACGCGATGCGCCTGAACGGCATCGACGCGAAGTTCCTGACGCGCGACGAGATCGCGCGGTGGATCCCGAACCTCGACTGCTCGCCGGACGCGCGCTTCCCGATCCTCGGCGGCCTGCTGCAGCCGCGCGGCGGCACGGTGCGCCACGACGCCGTCGCCTGGGGCTACGCGCGCGCCGCCGACGCGCTGCGGCGTCGACATCATCCAGCAATGCGCGGTGACCGGCATCCGGATCGAAGACGGCGCCATCGCCGGCGTCGACACGACGCAGGGATTCATCGCGACGCCGAAGCTCGGGCTCGCCGTCGCCGGGCACTCGGGCCACGTCGCGGCGATGGCGGGCATCAAGCTTCCGATCGAATCGCACGTGCTGCAGGCGATGGTCTCGGAGCCCGTGAAGCCGGTGCTCGACACCGTCGTCACGTCGGGCGCCGTGCATTTCTACATCAGCCAGTCCGACAAGGGCGAGCTCGTGATGGGCGGCGACCTCGACTTCTACAACTCCTACGCGCAGCGCGGCAACCTGCCGATCATCGAGCACGTCGTCAGCGCGTGCCTCGCGCTCTTCCCGAGCTTCGGCCGCCTGAAGCTGATGCGCACCTGGGGCGGCGTGATGGACATGACGATGGACGGCAGCCCGATCATCGGCAAGCTTCCCGTCAGAGGGCTCTACATGACGGGCGGCTGGTGCTACGGCGGATTCAAGGCGACGCCGGCGTCGGGCTGGCTGCTCGCGCACACGATCGCGCGCGATGCGCCGCATCGCGCTCAACGCCGCGTTCACGCTCGAGCGCTTCGCCGAGGGCCGCACGATCGACGAGAAGGGCGCGGGACCGTATGCGTGGGCGCACTGACGACTGACCGCGATCGACGCGATGCTGCTGATCCCCTGCCCCTGGTGCGGCGCGCGCAGCCAGATCGAGTTCACGTACGGCGGCGACGCGACCGTGCGCCGCCCGGCGGCCGATGCGCCCGAAGCGGAGTGGGTTCGCTACGTCTACGTCCGCGACAATCCGATGGGGCCGCACGACGAATGGTGGCTGCACAGCGCCGGCTGCCGGCAGTGGTTCAGGGTGCGGCGCGACACGCGCACGCACGACATCCTCGGCGAGCGCCGCGCCCGGCGCGCCGTTGCCGCAGGCCGCGCCGTGACCGCAGTCCTTTCGCCTTCCGCGCGGCGGGATCGTCGATCGCGCGCGACGCGCTGCCGTTCGAGTTCGACGGCACCCGCTACGAAGGTCTTGCCGGCGACACGCTCGCCTCGGCGCTCCTCGCCAACGGCGTGCATCTCGTCGGCCGCAGCTTCAAGTATCACCGGCCGCGCGGCATCCTCGGCGCCGGCGTCGACGAGCCGAATGCGCTGCGTGCAGCTCGGCGCGGGGCGCGCACCGAGCCCAACGTCCGCGCGACGACGCAGGAGCTCTACGCCGGCCTCGTCGCGTCGAGCCAGAACCGCTGGCCGTCGCTGCGCTTCGACGTCGGCGCGATCAACGACGTCGCGTCGCGGCTCATTCCGGCCGGCTTCTACTACAAGACGTTCATGTGGCCGCCGACGCCGAAGTGGTGGCTGCGCTACGAGCACCTGATCCGCCGCGCCGCGGGCATGGGCCGCGCGGCGAGCGCTGCCGGATCCCGATGCACTACGAGCACCAGTACGCGCACTGCGACGTGCTCGTGATCGGCGCGGGTCCCGCGGGCCTCGCCGCCGCGCGCGCCGCCGCGCATGCCGGCGCGCGTGTCATCGCTGTGCGACGAGAACCCGGCGTTCGGCGGCAGCCTCGTCGGCGCCGACGCGACGATCGACGACGCGACGCCGCGGCGTGGCTCGCGCGCGACCGTGCGGCGCGCTCGCCGCGTCCCCGACGTCACGCTGCTGTCGCGGACCACCGCGTTCGGCTACTACGACGGCAATCTCGTCGGATTGCTCGAGCGCGTCGCCGATCACCTCGCCGAGCCGCCGGAATGGACGCCGCGCCAGCGGCTGTGGAAGGTTCGCGCGAAAGCCGTCGTGCTCGCGACCGGCGCGCACGAGCGCGGCATCGCCTACGCGAACAACGACCTGCCGGGCACGCTGCTCGCGGGCGCGGCGCGCTGCGCTACGTCGAGCGCTACGCGGTGCGGCCCGGATCGCGCGCCGTGGTGTTCACGAACAACGACAGCGCGTACGCGACGGCGCTCGCGCTGCACGGCGCGGGCGTCGACGTCGCGGCGATCGTCGATCCCGCGGTCGGGCGCGGCGCTCGAAGGCGCGTTGCCGCTCGCGGCGCGCGACGCCGGCCTGCCGATCGTCGCGAAGTCCGCGATCGTCGGCGCGCACGGCACGCTGCGCGTCGCCGCGGTCGACGTCGCGCCGCTCGCCGGCGGCAGCGCCGCGGCGCATCGATTGCGATCTCGTCGCGCTGTCCGGCGGCTGGAACCCGGCGGTCCATCTCCATTCGCAGGCGCGCGGCAAGCTCCGCTACGACGACGCGCTCGCGACGTTCGTTCCCGACGGCTCGCCTGCGCCGATCACGCCGGCGGGCGCGGCGAACGGACGCTTCGACCTCGCCGCGGCGCTGGCGGAAGGGCACGCCGCGGGGCTCGCTGCCGCCGCTGCGGGCGGGCTTGTCGCGCCGGCGCGCCGCTCGCGTCGCCGCAGGCGCGCGCCGGTCGCGAGCGGACGCGCCGCAGCCGCTGTGGAGCGTCCGCCGCGCCGTCAAGGGCGCCAAAGCGCTTCGTCGACTGGCAGAACGACGTCACCGTCGACGACATCGCGCTCGCCGCGCGCGAAGGCTATCGCTCGGTCGAGCATCTCGAAGCGCTACACGACGCTCGGCATGGGCACCGACCAGGGCAAGCTGTCCAACATCGTCGGCCTCGCGCTGCTGGCCGAGCAGCTCGGACATGCCGATCGCGAGCGTCGGCACGACGACGTTCCGGCCGCCGTACACGCCGGTCACGCTCGGCGCGTTTCCGGGCATCGACGCGGGCGCGCACGTCGAGCCGACGCGCTACTCGGCGATGCACGACTGGCACGTCGCGCATGGCGCGCGCTTCGTCAACGCCGGACTCTGGAAGCGGCCGCACTCGTATCCGCGCGCCGGCGAGTCGGCGGACGACGCGGCGCTTCGCGAGGCGCGGAACGTCCGCGCCAACGTCGGGATCGTCGACGTATCGACGCTCGGCAAGATCGAGCTGCAGGGACGCGACGTCGCCGAATTCCTGAATCGCGTCTACATCAACCGCTGGGACACGCTCGCCGTCGGCCGCTGCCGCTATGGCGTGATGCTGCGCGACGACGGCATCGTGCTTCGACGACGGCACGACGTCGCGCCTCGCGCCGACGCACTACCTGATGACGACGACGACGGTGAACGCCGTCACGGGTGCTGCAGCACCTCGAAATGCTGCTGCAGGTCGACTGGCCGGAGCTCGACGTGTTCGTGACGTCGGTGACCGAGCAATGGGCGGCCGCCGCGGCTGTCGGGCCCGCCGCGCGCGACGTGCTCGCGAAGATCGTCGACATCGACGTGTCGAACGAGGCGTTTCCGTTCCTCGCCGTCGGCGCGTGCCAGCGTGCGCACCGCCACCGGTCTCGTCCCCGCGCGGCTTTTCCGGATGAGCTATTCCGGCGAGCTCGCCTACGAGATCCACGTGCCCGCGCCGATCGCGGCCGCGCGATGTGGAAGGCGGTGCTCGCGGCGGGCGCGGAATTCGGGATCATGCCGTACGGCACCGAAGCGATGAGCACGCTGCGCATCGAGAAGGGCCACGTCGTGATCGGCGCCGAGGCCGACGGCCGGACGACGGCGGACGACCTCGGCATGGGCAACCTCGTCAGCGCGACCGAAGAGTTGCATCGGCCGGCCGCTGCTGTCGCGGCCGGCGCTGACGGCGCCGGACCGCTGGCAACTCGTCGGCCTCGCCACGCTCGACAACGCGCCGCTGCCGCGCGCCGCGAAGATCGTCGCCGATCCCGATCGCGCGCAGCCCGAATCCGATGCTCGGGCACGTGACGTCGTGGTGCCGGAGCCCGAGTCTCGACGCGTGGATCGCGCTGGCGCTCGTCGCCAACGGCCGCGCGCGGCACGGCGAAAGCGCTGTGGGCGGTGTCGCCGCTCGCCGACACGCGGGTTCGCGTGCAGGTCGGCCCTCCGTGCTTCCTCGATCCCGAAAGGCGAGCGGCTCCGTGGCTGACCAGAACGACTTCGCAGATCGGCGCGACGATGGCCGGTCACTACGGCGCCGACGACGACCGGCGTGACGCTCGCCGAGACGACGTTCGCCGGCGGCGTGGAACGTGCAGGGCGATGCGCGCCGGCCGGAGTTCGTCGACGCGGTGCAGCGAGCTCTTCGCGCTCTCGCTTCCGATCACGCCGAACACGACCGCGCGCAACGAAGCGCTGCACCGCGCTTTGGCTCGGTCCCGCGTCATGGCTCGTCATCGCAGTCGAACGGTTCGAATCCCGCCGACTTTCGAGTCGCGGCGCGACGCGCTCAACGCCGCGGGCGGCGCGCTTGTTCGACGTCAGCGCGAGCCGCGTCGCGTGGACCGTCGCCGGGACGCATGCCGCGACCATTCTCGCCAAGGGCGTGTCCGCTGGATTTCCACCGCGCGCGTTTGCCGAGGGCGCCTGCGCGCAGAGCGTCTTCGGGCGCGTGAACGCGCTCTTCTATCGGCGCGCCAGCGGCCCCGGTGTTCACGCTGATGGTGGCGAGGAGCTTCGCGCGCGACGCCTGGCGCACGCTTTGCCTGTCGGCCGCCGCGTACGGCTACGACGTGCTGCCGCCGCGGCAATTCTGACTCTGGCGACGCAGCCGCGATGCCGTCGCGGCGCATCCAGCCTTATGTTTGTCGAGGTAGCGCGGCGCGGCTCTCCGGGCTTCGGTACCCCAGGCGCCCGGAGACCTGCGCCGCGCTACCTCGACACTGTGCTGAGGCGGACAAAGCGGCCCGGGTCGCCGGGATTCTCCGCGTCGTGTGACGGTGGCAGGCATCTGCCGGGCGCCTGGGGTATGAAGCCGCGGTGCCTGCCACTGTCACGCGACTACTTGCCGGGGCACGAAGTCCGCGCGCTAATTCTGGACGCTGCATCCGCATGCGCCAGGCTTCCTTCCAGCCGTCCGCGACCTTCTGCTCCGTAACGACGACGTAGGCGTCGTCCCCGTCGCGCCGCCACTGGCTGCGGTAGGTCTGCTCCTGCTTGCCGTCGCTGTACTTGTCCTCGGGGAACATCAGTACGCCGTCCTTGGCCGTGACCGCGCCTCGACTGTGCCCACCCAGGACATTGATGTACAGGTACTGCACGCTCCTTGGTCTGCGCATCCCAGAAATAGATCGTTTCTCCACCGTACGGCGTGCTGCCGCCGCGCACCGTATGCCGGTCGCGCAGGAACTGGCCGGCATAGACCCATTCGTAGCAGTGCTCGTCGGTCCGCACTCCGTCCGGGAAGGCGCCTTTCCAGCAATGTCCGGCCAGGAACGCCTGCGGCGCGAAGTAGGCCGCCGGTTCGGCGTGCGCCGCCAGCGGCAGGAAAAAGCGAGTATCAACAGTGTGCGCATTTCGAAACTCTCCCTTTCGTGGATTGACTCATTTCGGTGCGTACCCTCAGCGCGAACCGCGTCGCTTGCTTCGCGGACGCCGTCTTGCGGCGCGTCTTCCCGGCCGCCTCACCCAGGAGGCGATCGAAGTAGTCGCGAAGCTGGGCCACCGCGGCGTCGAACGGCGCCACGTCGCGATACGTGCGTGCGAGCATCACGCCTCCTTCCATCGTCGTCAGGACGAACGTCGGCGAGCGCGGCGGCGTCGATATGCTTCGGCACCGCGGGTCCTGCCGCGCGCAGGCAACCGCGAATGGCGTCGGTCCATGCTCTGAAGTTGGCAGCGAGGCGCTCGCGCACCGGCGGGTCGGGCTCGTGCAGCTCGAGCGCGAGGCTGCCGATCGGGCAACCGTAGGTGCATCCGGTCGTGACGATGAGCTCCGGTACTTCGCCAGCAGCGCGAACACGCGGTCGATCGGATCGGGCACGTTCTTCCAGACCGGTCCCAGCAGCATCTCGTCGATGCCGCTGCAATACAGTGTCGAGCACCGCAATCAGCACATCCTGCTTGCCCGGGAAATAGTGATAGAGACTGCCGCTGTGCGCGCCCGCCCGCTGGAGCAGGTCGGCAACACTCGTCGATTGATAGCCCTTCTCCCAGAAGAGCTCCATTGCCGCGAGGACGATGCGCTGGCGCGTCGCGGCGCCGGCGGCGGTTTGATCGATCATTCAACTGACGTTACGCCGATTTGAATGATCAATCACAGTCCTCGAGCTGTTCGGTCTGACTCGCAATATGCGATCATGACAATCCGATCGAACAGCCGTTAGCGCCCGTGTCCGTACTGCTCACCCGCCCTCGCCAAGCTGACGCGGCCCAAGCTCTACGACGCGCTGCCACGGCCGCGGCTGTTCTCGCTTCTCGACGAAGCCGCGACGCGGCCGATCGTCTGGGTGTGCGCGCCGCCGGGCGCGGGCAAGACGACGCTGGTCGCGAGCTACCTCGAAGCACGCGGCCTGCGCCACCTCTGGTACCAGATCGACATCGCCGACAGCCGACCCCGCGACCTTCGTCCATTACATGCGGATGGCCGCGCGTGCAGCTCGTGGGCAAGACGGCGGCCGCGCTGCCGCACTTCAACCCGGAACCGCAGCAGGACATCTGCGCGCTTCGCGCGGACCTACTTCCGCGAGTTCTTCTCCGTGCTTGCCGCGGCCCACCGTCATCGCCCTCGACAGCTTCCAGGAGGCGCGCACCGGCAACGAGCTGCGGGCGGCGTTCGCGCATGCGCTCGAGGAGGTTCCGGACGGCATCACCGTCATCGCGATCTCGCGCGGCGATCCGCCGCCGGAGTTCGCCCGGCTCGTCGCGAGCCGCCGCATCGCCCGGATCGAGCCGGCGGCGCTCGCGCTGCACGCCGGACGAAGCCGAAGCCATCCTGGGCAGCAATCCGCTCGACGCGCAGACGCTGCAGCGCATCCACGCGCCAAAGCGACGGCTGGGTGGCGGCGCTCGTGCTGCTGCGCGAGCACCTGAGCCGCGACGGCGCGACGCTCGACGAGTCGATCGGCGAAGGCAAGGACGCGATCTTCCAGTACTTCGCCGGCGAGATCTTCAATCGGCGCGCAGCCCGAGAACCAGCGCATCCTGATGCTGACCGCGATTCCGCCGTCGTTCACGCAGGCGGAGGCGATCGCGCTGACCGGCGGCGAGGACAGCGCCGCGACTGCTCGATTACCTCTATCGGCGGCATCTCTTCATCGACCGCCGCGCGCGGCACGCCGACGACCTACCACTACCACGGGCTGTTCCGCGAATTCCTGCTCGAGGAAGCGAAGCGGCGGCTGTCGGCCGACGAGCGGCGCCTCGCGAGCGCGCGTGCCGCCGCTGCTCATGGAAGCGCGCGGGCAGGCGAGCGAAGCGCTGGCGCTCTTCCGCGACGCCGACAACGTCGAGGCGATGCGCCGGGTCATCATCGCCAACGCGCTCGACTGGGCGCGCCAGGGACGCGCGCAGACGCTCGTCCGACTGGATCGAGGCGCTGCCGGCAGGCGATGCGCGAGGCCGATCCGTGGCTCGAATACTGGTACGGTCGCGCCTGGATCTTCGTGCGGCCGCCGCGCGGCCGCCCGGCGCTCGAGCGCGCCTACGAGGCGCTTTCGCGCCGCCGGCGATCTGCGCGGCCAGGCGCTCGCCCTCAACACGATCGTCACCGGCTACTACTACGAATGGGCGAACTTCGTGCCGCTCGATCGCTGGCTGCCGGAATTCGACCGCCTGCTCGGCCCGGAAAGCGCTGCAAAGCTCGATCGCGAAAGCGAGCTGCGCGCGCGCGCCGCGCACGTCATCGCGCTTCTGTTCCGCCGGCCCGAGGATCCCGAGCTCGCGGTCAGCGCCCGCCGTCTCGACGAGCTCATCGACGGCGGAAAGCGACCTCAACGCGCGCGATGATGGCGGCCTCCACGCTGTTCAACTATCTCAACTGGACGACCAAGGGCGACTCGGCCGACGGCCTCGTCGCCCGGATCGAGCCGATCCTCGCGCGCGCCCGAGGTCACGCCGCTGATGCAGGTGTGGTGGCGCACGCACCTTTCGTTCTGGCACCACGTCAACGGCCGCTACGACCAATCGGCGGCCGTGATCGCCGAGGCGCGCGCGATCGCCGAGCGCTACGGGCTCGCGGCCGTACCTGTTCGAGATCGACCACGCGGTGGCCTCCGCGCTCGATCAGCAAGGGCGACTACGCGGCCGCCGGCGATCTGCTGCGGACCGATGGAACGCCGCCTGTCGCCGGCGCGCCGCATGGACTGGGCCTATTTCCATCACCTGCGAGCGAACCTCGAGCAGCGGCTCGGGCATTTCGGCAACGCGGCGAAGGACGCCGAGCGGGCGGTCGAGCTCGCCCGCGAAACCGGCCTCCCGTCGATGCAGCTGCCGCATTTCCTCGCGCGCCTCGCGCACAGCCGCATCACGGCGGGCGATCGCGATGGCGGCATGCGCGCCATGGACGAGGCGATCGCGGCGGCGTCCGACGTCGACCGCAAGACGTTCGAGCAGCAGCGCGAGCTCGTGCTGATCGAGGAAGACATCGACGCCGGGCAAACGCAGCGCGCCGCCGACCGTCTCGCCGCCGTGCTGGCGGAGTACCGGGCGCGCGGGCAAGTCATGTTCCTGCGCAATCGGCCGGACCTCGCCGCGCGCCTCGCCAACTCACGCGCTCCGGCACGGCATCGAAACCGAATTCGTGCACACGCTGATCGAGCGCAACCTGCTCGCCGCGCCGGCCGACGCAGCGCCTGCGTGGCCGTTCCGGCTGCGCATCCGGGCGCTCGGCGGCTTCGAGCTCGATCGCGACGGACAGCCGATGCGCTTCACCGGCAAGGCGCAGCAGCGGCCGCTCGATCTCCTCGAAGCTCCTGGTCGCGCTCGGCGGCACCGACGTCGACAGCCAGCAGCTGATGGCGGCGCTGTGGCCGGACGCCGACGGCGACGCCGCCAAGACATCGTTCGACACGACGCTCTTTCGCCTGCGCAAGCTGCTCGACGTCGACAACGCGCTCGTGCTTTCGGCCGGCAAGCTCTCGCTCGCGCGCTCGCTCGCCTGGACCGACGTGTGGGCGCTGCGAGGCGCGTTCGATGCGGCGGACGCGCATCGACGATACCGAGGGGACGGTGCCATCGGCGGTCCGCGTCGCGCGCCGCCTGCTCGACGCCTATCCCGGCCCGCTGCTGGGCGCCGAGGAAGCACCGTGGATCGCGAAGCCGCGCGATGCCCTGCGCTCGCGCTTCGTGCGCACGCTGGCTGCGCCTCGGCGAGCGGCTCGAGCGCCGGGGCGACTTTGCGACCGCCATCGACGTCTACCGGCGCGGTATCGAAGCCGACAATCTCGCCGAGTCGTTTTATCGCGGACTCATGCGCACACTGGCCGCGACGGGCGATCGAGCCGAGGCGCTCAACGCGTTCCGGCGCTGCCGCGAGCTGCTGTCCATCGTCCTGGGCGTGAAGCCATCCGCCTGAAACCGACCATCTGTCGCGCGAAATCGCGGCGGGTCGCGTCCCCGCAATCCCCGCCGTAAGTCATCGGTAAGCCCGCGTTCGCGGCGGCCGTGAGCCCTGCATCGATTGCCCGTCCGGGGCGATCGGCAGTACCGCGCCGGCCCGCGCCTGCACCGAGAATCTGCCTTTTCCGACAGTGCGTTAGCGCCGCTGGCGCACGTCGTCGTCAGCCGCGGCTGGCGCACCTCGGCGCGTACGCGAATTCGTCAGCGATCGGCAAGCCCCCGATCGCAGACTGCGCCATGTCCCGAAGCAATGCGCAACGCACCGCGGCGCCCGGGAAACGCAAATCGAGAGGGGAGACAGGAAATGCGCAACAAATCTTCGAATCGGGGCAGCTCGGTGATTACGGAAGAAGCCGCTCCCGTAGTGGGTCGCAAACGGACCCGCCGGGCGACCGATCCGGTCGGCGCGGGTGGCGCACCGAAGCCGGAAACGAGCCTCCGCCACGACCAGACGCAAGAAGTCATTTGTCTTGTAGCAACGGCGTTGCCCGTATCGGCGGGCGAACTCCAATCAGAGAAGCAAGGAGCGATCGAATGGAAACCGCAGTTTTGCGCAGCTTCAAGATCTTCGGAGCCCTCTTGCAAAAGGCAGGCCTGTATCTGCTGCTCGAGATCCTGTTGCCGGGCGGTACGCTGTTCGCGCTGCTTCTGTTCCTCTACAAGCGACGGCAGCAGAGCGGCGCAGAAATGCCGCGCGTGATCTTCGTCGTCACCCGCGCGATCGGCAAAGTCCGCGCGGAGATCGTCTACGTCGCAAGACTGTATGGCATCGCCTCCCTGTGGCGAGGCCGCGCGACGCGAGCGCGACGGCCTCGAAGCGTTGGCGCTCGCCCCGACATGTAGGTGGCAAGGCCCGTCACGTCCCGCGCCGTTCGAATCAGCACTCAATCGACACAGGGAGAAACTCATGGAATACGCACCAACCGTCGATCGCTCCGCAGCGTTTTCGTTCTCACCCACTGCGACCGTCTGGCTCAAGCTTGCGGTGCTCTATCTGATCGTGGGCATCGGACTTGAATCGCGATGGGAGCGACCGAGAACTTCACGCTGCGCCCGGTCCACGCCCACCTCAACCTGCTCGGGTGGACGACGCTAGCGCTGGCAGGCTTGATCTACAGCGTGTACCCCGACGCCGGAAGCAAGCCGCCTCGCCACGATCCACTTCTGGCTGCACAACATCGCGCTACCGGGGATGATGGGGTCGTTGACCCTGCTCCTGCTTGGCAATCCCAACGTGGTGCCGGTCCTCGTCGCGTCGGAAATCGTGGCCGCGGCCGGCGTGATCGTGTTTGCCTGCAACATCTTTCAGAACGTCAAGCCGCGCGCCCGGCCGATCTTCACGCAGCGACCGCGGCCGCGCGCGACGCCCCAGCCGGCCGCGCGGCAGTGGGGCACGGTCGCATTGTCCCCGACCGTCGACCGCCACCCCGCGAAGGCTGGGAATGCAGAATCCAGCGAGCTCTGTTCACTACGACGCTGTAGGCTACGAAGCTGCAGCGGTGTACCGGGTACGTCTCGGCGCAGTGACATCCGCCGATTCGGGGAGGCGCGCATCTTGACCCCAGAGTCGTGTCGCTGCCGTACTTTGGCCGCCAGCATGCCGAGTCCATTGATTCCAATGAGAATCGGCACGGCCGAGATCAGGGCGGGCGCCGTCTAGAGGAGTAACGAACACAACCTCGGAGGTCTTCCAAATGAAGGCATGTTCGGGTGTTGCGGCTCCCGTGGCTGCGCGACGATCATCGGTTTGCTGGCTTTCTTCGCCCAGGCTCTACCGGTCATATCGAATCTAGCCGGGATTCGCCTCCCTGGACGAGAGTCGATCAGCGGGAAGCGAAGGCACTTTCATAAAGGCAGACAGGCACAACGAGCCCTGTCAGCTGCGATCCCGTTCCAGCGCGCCGCCGGGAGGCACGACCGCTGCGATGACCGATGCGTTGGGGCCGGGGTCACGCTTGTCCGTACCAAGATTTCTTTTTGTGCCGCTGGGCGCGATCTTGAGCTTCGACCTCTTTGGGCAATCGCGCAAACGCGTTCTTTACACCGGCGAACGGGACGTTGATTTCAGCACGGCCGCGCTCAATCAGCAGGCGCGGGTGGACATCATGCAGACGACCGCCGACCCGTTCAGCGTCGCGGCCGGCGATGTCTTCCTGAACCTGTACCAGACCAGGCCGGGAGACCCCCGATCAGCGGCTATGCGTAACACGATAACGAGGGACATCAGCGCGCTGCTGGCACAGGTCGGTCAGACGCTGCGCTTGAGGTTCGCGGAAACCGACAACGTGTTCACTTTCCAGATGGGTGTCGACAACGTGAGCTTCGGTGCCTGAACCGGCGTCCGCGCCGCTGCCCGGCGCGGCGCTGGCCGCACTCGTCGCTACGCGCCGCTCGAGCACGCCGGGCGCGATGACCCGAGCCTAGATGCAAGCCGCGAGGGCCGGCAGCGGCAGGATGCCGCCGGGTGCAGCTGCGCGGCGCCCGGGGAAGGTTCGACAACAAGACCGTTCGTTTGCGCGTCGCAGGAACGTGGCGATATCCGCAACGGCTCGCATTTCCGTTTTAGTGCTGTCTGTCCATGTTAGCCGTTTCAAGAGACCTTAGCGGCTCCTCAAGAGGGGCGCAGCGGTGCTGCCTCCCCATTTCTAAACTCTTTGGAACGGGAGACCCTCGATGAAACCACGTGTCTCACTGCCTCCTCGGCTCGTCCGGGGCGCGTACGGCCCGTCGCGCTCGTTGCAGCGCTTCTCACCGTTGCGGTCGACGTTCCCGTCGCGTACGGGGTCGACACGACCCCGCTCCGAATGCTCGACCCGAATCTCCAGGTCACCAACGACCATCCTGAGCGCCGGGATCGCTCCAGCCGATCGGCATCACGTCTTTCTCACGGCGGCGCCGACGATTACCTCGTGCTGGAGAATGGCCTCGGAGCCAGATCAAGCGTCGTCAAGTGGCGGCGTCGTCCAGGCCTACCCCGGTGCTCGACCTCGCCGTCAACTCCAACTCGGAGCGCACTTGGGCTCCTCAGCATGGTCCTCCATCCTGAATTTTCCGGCGACGCCGTTTGCCTATATTCGCTGGACGGAGAGCAGCACTGGGCGCGGACAGCGGCGCGGTGGCCGACGTGCCGCGCTTCTCGGCAAATCGGGTCGATCGCTTCACGTGGAACGGCGCGACGCTGACGCAGGACATCAACCTCATCAGGCTGCGCTCAGCTCCAACCCGACAACACCGCGGTTCCCGGCCACCCCGGCACCAACAACGGCGCGCAGAATGCCAATCACAACGGCGGCGTGCTGGAGATTCGGCCCCGACGGCAAGCTCTATCTGTTCATGGGCGACCAGGGCCGCCGTGCGGCTGGCTGCAGAATCTGCCCAACGGGCCGTTTCTGACGGCGCCCTTCATGGACGACGCGTTCGGCGGACCGGCGCCCGACAACGCGCATCTGTCCGGAGTGATCCTGCGGCTCAACGAGGACGGCACTTTGACGCCCGCCGACAACCCGTTCTTCGCGGCGGGTGCGGCGATCGGCGGCGAGGTGGGCGCCCGAACATCCAGAAGGTCTACTCGTACGTACGGCCATCGCAGCGGGTTCCGGGATGGCGTTCGATCCGTATTCCGGCGCTCTATGGGAGACCGAAAATGCGGACGATGGCTACGCCGAGCTCCAATCGAATCGTGCCCGGAATGAACGGCGGCTGGATCCGCAACTGGCGGGTCCCTTGAGCCAGACTCTCCGATTGGAAATTCATCGAGACCACGCAGTTCAGGGAGCAACATGCAGCAGGTGCGCTATCCGCCCACGCGGGCCGCCGCGTACGGCGCAGCGCTGGCGCTGTCGCGAATGTTCGTAGCTTCCCGGGGCGGTCTATGTAGATCCGGAGCTCAGTTGAGAGATACGAGATCGGCCCGGCCGGCACGACCTTCGTCAAAGGGGGACCGCGCTGGGGCCGGGATACGACGGCACGCTGTGGATGGGTTCGGCGCGCGCCTTCTCGCAGGTGGGCGGCAACGGCGGAAGCGTTTACCGGATCAAGCTTACGCCCGATCGTCTGCGCGTCGACACGAGCGCCGATCCTCGGCTCGCCGACCGCGTCGCGGACAATCTCTTCGGAACCAGAAATTCGATGGCACCGAGGCGAGACGCTGCAGATCGGCGCGGGCTTCGGCACGACGCCCGACATCGAGGGCGGATGGAAACCTGTACGTCGTCTCGGTCACCGAGAACGCGATCTACAAAGATCAGCGGAAGCCTTAAGCGAAGCCGCGTCCCGCGCGCGCGTCGGTGCAGGCCGTGAAGGTGGTCCCTGTCGTCTTATGGCTGAGCACGGGCTGTGCCGTGTGTTGCTTGCCGCGGCGCCCGTGCACGCGGACTCAGGCGCGCTTCAAAGCATCGAGTGGTGGCAGGGGCGTCTTGGCGTCGGGTCGATCGCGTACCGATCGGCGAGCTCCTGACTACCGTCGCCGGGACGACCGGCGTCGAAATGCGAGGGCTCGCCAACGTGGATGGGACCGTGTCCATTCATTTTGCGAACCGCTCGCTGCGCGACTGTCGGTGCTGCTCAACGGCTTCAACTACGCGATGATCGACGAGCCGGCAACCGGCTGACGACCGCGAAACGCATCGTCGTGATCGTCGTCGGTCCCAAGTCGGATGTGGACGGGGAAACGGCGAGAGCGCAGCCGCAAGCCGCCGCCGCCAGGCGTAGCTGCGGGCGACGATCCGAGCTTGCAACGGACGCCTATCAGCGTGTGCTGCGCTAGCGGAGAAGCGCGACGTCGATGCGCTATCGGATGCGGCGGTGTCGGTGACTCCACCACACGTGCTCTGGCGATGCAACACCTTGCGCGCCTCGATCCTGACGAAGCGCGCCGGGCGGCGACGCGCGCCGCGATGAGCGAAGGACGCCGCCGACCGCGCGCTCGCGCTGCAAGTGCTAGGAGGACTCGGAAGCTTGCAGGCCGCGGACGTCCCTCAATGCCCGCATTGAGCGATCCGGAGCCAACCGTGAGACAGGCGGCCGTGGTGGCGATGGTGGGACAAGAGACCGCGGCAGCGTCTCATTTTCTGCGGCGACGTTACGAGACGAGTCGAGTCGTTCGCCTTCTGGCCACGGAGCTCCCGCTGCAGACAAGCACGGCGGGCGCTCCGACAGGGAAACGGTAGATCCCGCGCAGAAGAACGGGTGTGAGTTCTTCCGCCTCACGGGAGAACGCCATGAGAAAAATGCCTTTGCGCCTCTCAGCTCCACGGAAACGGGCTGTTGCTGACCGGGTGCAGCCGGCCTGCGGCGTAGCGCGAGAAGCGGAACGGCTCGAGCAGCGCGCGCTCGTCGCCGAGCAGCTCGTCGGCGACGAGCTCGCCGACGCCGATCATCTTGTAGCCGTGGTTCGAATCGGCGATCACGTAGACGTTGTCGCGAAAGCGGTCGAACACGGGAAAGCTGTCGGGCGTGAAGCAGCCGATGCCGCCCGACGGTCTCGCTCCGGTATTTCGCGTGCTGGCCCTCGAAGCGCTTCTGGCAGAACGCGAGCGCCGAGGTCCACATGTCCGCGAAGTTGTCGGTGACGACGAACTCCGGCGACTTCGGGCCGTAGGGATCGACGCGCACGTCGTCCGGGTCGGGCTTGACCACCGCCGGCATCGCGCCGCCCTGCACGCCGCCGAAGTGGAAGTCGGGCTTGTAGTAGAGGCCCCACAGCTTGTCGGTGATCAGATGGCCGTCGCGATCGGAATAGAGCGGCGCATCGGTGTCGACGTGAATCACCGGCGGCATCCGGCCGTCGTTGGTCTTCTGGTAATCCGGATCGACGCCGAGCGTGCCTTCCTGCAGCGCCATGTAGTGCCACATCCGCACGCCGTCGTGCACCTTGCCGTCGCGGCCCTTGACGCTGATCGTCTTCGGCAGCGCGAGCATGTTCCAGATGCGAATTGATCCACGGGCCGACGCCGACGACGACCTCGTCGCACGCGATCGTGCCGCGCCGAGGTCTCGACCGCCGTCGATCGCCGTCGCTGCCGTTGCCGGACCGGAATCCCGTCACCGTGACGCCGTCGACGATCTCGACGCCCAGCGCCGCGGCCTTCCCGCGAGCCCGCGCATCGACGCCATGTTGTTCGCGTAGCCGCCGCGCTTCTCGTGCAGCACCGACGTGATGTTCTTCGCCTGCCAGTCGTGGAAGAGCCCTGCATGTAGCGCATCGACTCGGCTTCGCCTTCGATGAACACCGACTCGTAGCCGATCGCCTTCTGCTGCTCGTAGATCGTGCCGACCTGCGCGTGCATCACCTCGGGGCTGATCTGCATGTAGCCGACCGGGTGATAGCTGTAGGCCTCGGGATCGCGCTCCCAGACCGACACGCGAATGCGCCATCAGCTCGCGCATCGCCGGCTGGTAGTAGTTGTTGCGCACGACGCCGCACGCGATGCCGGACGCGCCGGCGCCGATGCCGGTCTTGTCGAGGACGACGATGCGCGTGCCGCCGGCGCCGACGGTCGTTCCCTGCGCCTTCGAGACGCTGCGCCGAGGTGCATCGCCGTCGACAGGCCGTGAATGCCGGCGCCGATGATGACGTAGCGCGCGTGGTCGGGGATGGGTCGGTCGTCATGCGATGGGCTGCAGAAGATCGTTCGAGCAATGCGCGGCAGCGCGGTAGTGTCGGTCGAGAGCGCATGCCACGGCGTGCTCGATCCGCGCCGCGCGCGCGGCGCCGAGCACCGGCTCGGCGTAGGCGAGGTATTTGCGGCGCAGTTCGTCGTCGGCAAGCGGGTTCTCGGGATTGCCGCGCGCGCGCGCCGGCTCGGACACGAACGTGCGGCCATCGGTGAGCGTCGATGCGCACGCGCGCCCAGCGCTCGGCGGGAAAGCGGCGCGGAAAACTCGCATCGTCGGCACAGCGTCATCGCTCGCTGCAGCCGCGTCGACACGCGGATCGGCGAGCTTCGGCGAGGCTGACCTCGCGGCGCGCCGATGTCCCCGTAGACGAGCGCTGCCGCGACGGGAAACGGCAGGCTGTATTGCGCCTCCTCGGTCGTCGTCGGCCATCGCGCACGCGGACCCAGCGCGATCGCTTCGCGAAAGCTGTCGATCGAAATGCGCGGCGACGTCGTCCGCGGCGAATCGCGTGCGTCGCGCTGCAGCAGCGAGCGCGGCCTCGACCGCCGGCTGCGCCCAGCGGCAGACCGGGATACGCCTTGAAGTACTGCTCGCGGATGCGCCAGCGCGCTGCCGAGATCGTCCCAGAAGCGCGCGCGCATCGTCGCGCTCGACGGTGAGCGCCGGCGCGCCGGTGAAGCCGTCGCGCGCGAGCAGCGCCGCGGTGACGCCGACATGCGCACCCCAGCCGGAGCCGTCCTTCACCATCGTCGGCGAATCGCACGCGCGCAGGATCTGGCCGCGCGGGCCGAAGTATTCGGCGACGCCCAGCGCCTGGCGGATCCGCGCGGCGTCGAACACGAGGAGCCGCGCGGCGACCGCCGCGCAGCCGAGCGCGTTCCACGCGCCCGAGCAGTGGTAGTCGGGCACCGTCGCGTGCAGCGCGATGCCCGCGCGCGTCGCGATTTCGTAGCCGAGCACGAGACAGGTCAGGAACTCGCGGCCGTCGACGGCGCGCGGCCGGCTCGCCGCGCTGCGCGCCGTCGATCACCGCCAGCAGCGTCGGGCAGGATCGCCGACGCCGGCGTGGCCCTTGGTGAGCACATGGCCGTCGTGCGCGTCGAGCGCGTCGATCGTCGCGGCACCGGCGAAAGCCGCGCCGGCGAGACCCGCGCGGCGGCCGTCGAACAGAATGCGCGCGTCGCGGTCGCGGCCGAGCGAGCTGCGTCGCGGCATAAGCGGTCGGCGATCGCCGGCGCCCGGCGTCCGGCTGCCCGCCGCCGCGACGCCGATCAGATCGAGGAGGCAGCGCTGGCCCTGCGCCACGACGTCGGCCGGCAGGTCGCCGAATGCGAGATCGCGCACGAACGCCGGCACCGCGGCGCTGCCGCGGCGGCGCTCGTGCCACGCTCACCCTCCGCCATGCGTGCGCTCCATGCTCGATGAGACCTTCGCGTTCAGGTATCCGCCGGCCGCTGCTCCGAGTCTTCAACTGGAAGGCGCGCCGGCGGTACCGCGCCCGCCAGCATCATGCCATGTTCCTCCGGATCGATGCCCGGCGCGTGCGAACGCGCGGCAAGTGCGGCCGGGTTTGTCCTCGGCGTGCGTGCAGATGCCCGCGGCGAACTCTGGCTCCGTCGGCGCAAACGTGAGATATTCCCGGACCTTCGTCCCTTCCAGAAGCTCCGCGATGAACGTTCCGACTCCAACGCGCATGTCCCTCATGGAACGCCTCGACCAGGGGCCGGTGATCTGCGCCGAAGGCTACGTGTTCGAGCTCGAGCGCCGCGGCTATCTGCAGGCCGGCGCGTTCGTGCCCGAGGTCGTGCTCGAGCATCCCGGAAGTCGTCACGCAGCTCCATCGCGATTTCGTCCACGCGGGCTCCGACGTCGTCGAGGCGCTCACGTACTACGCGCACCGCGAGAAGCTCCGCGTGATCGGCCGCGAGCAGGACCTCGAGCCGATCAACCGCCGCGCGCTGGAGATCGCCAAGGCGGTCGCGACGGAAACCGGCGCGCTCTTCGCCGGCGACATCTGCAACACCAACGTCTACGACCCGGCGGATCCTGCATCGCACAAGGCGGTGCGCGCGATGTTCGAGGAGCAGGTCGGCTGGGCGGTCGACGCCGGCGTCGACTTCATCGTCGGCGAGACGTTTTCGTGGGCGCAGGAGGCGCTGATCGCGCTCGACGTCATCAAGCAGGCGAAGCAGACCGGCGGTGATCACGCTCGCGATGCACAAGGCCGACGTCACGCGCGAGGACTGGACCGTCGCCGACGCCTGCCAAGCGCCTCGCCGATGCCGGCGCCGACGTCGTCGGGCTCAACTGCATCCGCGGCCCCGCGACGATGCTGCCGCTGCTGCGCGAGATCCGCGCCGCGCGTGAAGACGCACGCTGGCGGCGCTGCCGGTGCCGTATCGCACGAGCGAGAGCGAGCCGTCGTTCCAGTCGCTGCGCGACACGCACTGGCACTACGACGAAGGCAGCGCGGCCGTTTCCCGTCGCGCTCGATCCGTTCACCTGCAACCGCTTCGAGATCGCCGAGTTCGGGCGCAGACGCCATCGCGCTCGACATCCGCTATCTCGGCGTCTGCTGCGGCGCGGGCCCGCATCACATCCGCGCGCTCGCCGAGGCGGTCGGCAAGCAGCCGCCGGCGAGCAAGTATTCGCCGGACATGTCGAAGCACGCGTTCCTGGGCTCGCACGAGCGGATCAAGCAGGTGCAGAAGGATTACGCCAACAAGCTCTGATGGCCGAACGACGTCGCTCCGGCCGCGGCGATCAATCCAACCGCTGCGGGATGCTGTCGTCGATCCGGTAATAGTCCGACGCGCTCGCCACGTGGATCTGCACGACGGTCTTCAACCCCGTCGGCGAATCGAGCGTGCCCGCGGCGATCGCCATGTAGTCCTTCTGCACCGGATCGAAGAACACGCTCCCGCCGCACTCGCCGCAGAATCCGCGCCGCGCGTGCGCCGACGATTGGTACCACTTGAGCCCGCGCGCCTCGACGATTCCGAGCGCGACCTTCGGCGTTGCCGTGTACGCGCCGATATGGCCGTGCGTCTTCCGGCACATCGCGCAATGGCACTCCACGACGTCCCGCAGCGGTCCCGTCACCTCGTAGCGGACGGCGCCGCAGAGGCAGCTGCCGGTTGCCCGCACGGCGGGCTTTGCGTCTTCGACTTTGGTCATTGGCGTCTCTCCACTGTCGGGCGGCGGGCGAAATCCCCAGCGCAGGAGGATAAACGATGCCGGCACCGTGAACGCGAGCGCCGCCAGCATGCCGAGCGGCTTCGGCACCGACAGGCGGTCGACGGCGACATAGAGCACGAGGAACGAAACGAGATACATCGCGGCGTACGTCACGAGATAGCTCGCCGCCGACCGCGCGCCGGGCCGCGCGCCGAACACGAAGCGGGCGTGCATCAGGTATCCGCCGGCGAGGCCGGCGACATAGGCGACCGTGTAGGCCACGCGGTAGTCGACGACGAGCAGCAGGAGGAGATAGATGACGTAGCTCGCGGCGGTGTTGGCGGCGCCGACGACGAGGAAGCGGGCGAATTGCACGGCGCCGTCGCGCCGGTCAGCGCATCGATCCGACGCGCACGAGCGAGGACACGGCAGCTATCCCCGCCGCGCTGCGACGCCGGACGAGCTCGAGGAACGCTTCGTAGTCCCGCACGTAATCGCCGGGATCGTACGCGTGCGACGCGAAGACGAGCAGCGCCGCATCGGGGCTGTAGTCGTACTGGACGCTCCAGATCCTCGGCGGCATGTAGACGCCGGTGGCCGGATCGTCGAGCAGGAACTCCTGCCGCCGGCTGCCGTCGTCGGCGATCACGCGGCAGCTCCCGCGGATGCACGCGAGGAACTGGTGGCATGCGCAGGTGCGCGTGCTGGCCGCGCACCTCGCGTCCCGGCACGTCGTGGACGATGAAGAATCGCTTGACCTTGAACGGCAGGAACGCGTCGATCTCGCCCGCGACGAGCTTGCCGCGCAGATCCTCGACGGCGGCCAGCCGCTCGACGAACACGCCGCGCACGCGGCTCTTCCCGGCGCGCGCCGCGCTCGGTGCGCACCGCGGGCTCGGTCGGCGCCGGGTCCGGCGTCGCAGTAGCTCACGATGCGCGCCGGATTGCCGGCGACGACGGCATACGGCGGCACCGATTCGACGACGACCGCGCCGGCGCCGACCATCGCGCCGCGGCCGATCGTGATTCCCGGCAGCAGCGTCGCGTTGGCGCCGATCGATGCGCCTTCCTTGACGACCGTGTCGAGGAACTTCTTCGGCGGCCGCTTGCTGCGCGGAAAGCGGTCGTTCGCGAACGTCGCGTTCGGGCCGATGAAGACGTCGTCCTCGATGCGCACGCCGTCCCAGAGCTGGACGCCGCATTTCACGGTGACGCGATCGCCGACGATGACGTCGTTCTCGATGAACGTGTGATCGCAGATGTTGCAGTCGGCGCCGATGCGCGCGCCGGGCAGCACGTGCGCGAACGCCCAGATCGCGCGTGCGCGGCCCGACCTTCTTCGATTCGCACAGCGCCTGCGGATGCAGGAAACATTCATCGTTGGTGCTCTCCACGTGCGGTGCGCCGCTGCGCTGTCCCCTGGGCGCGCAATTCGCGCTGAGGCGGCCGTGCGCGCTCGCAGTCACGTCGCGTCGCCGTCGCCGAACGCGAATCGCCTGCGCACGATCGCGAGCGGCCGCGCCTTGGTGTTCTCGAACGCGCGCCACGCGTAGGCGCCGACGACCGAGAGCCCGAGCGCGTTGAGCGCGCCGAAACCCGAGATCAGCAGCACCGTCGGCGCGTAGCCCGGGCTCGACGATGAGGCCCGTGAGGCGCGCGACGAGCACGATGCGCGCCGTAGACGATCGCCACGGCGAGCGCCAGCATGCCCGACGCCGAACAGGAGGCGGATCGGCAGGTCGGAGAACGCGAGGCTGCTGTCGAGCATGTAGGCGATCTTCTTGCGCAGCGTCCATCCGCTCTTGCCGTGCCGCCGCGCGCGACGATGATACGGAACCTCGTCGCGCCGCATGCCGATCCACACGAGCTGCCCGATGAGGCTCGAGTGCGACTCGGTCAGCGCGACGAGCGCGTCGCGCGCGCGCTGACGTTGCAGCCGAAGACATCGACGCCGCCCGCGGCATCTCCGGCTGCACGAGCCGGCGATAGAGCGCCCAGAAGAGCGTTCGACGCGAGCCGCGTCCGCCACGGATCGTCGCGCGCGGCGCGCACGCCGCAGACGACATCGCACGCGTCGCGCTCGAGGCGGCGGAAGAACTCGACGGCGAGCTCCGGCGGTTCCTGCAGATCCGCCGCCATCACGGCGAAGTACGGGCCCGACGCTTCCGCGAGACCGGCGCGAATCGCCGCGAACGCGCCGAAGTTGCGCGACATCTCGAGGAGCTTCGCGGTGAGCGCCGTGCGCGGCAGCGCTCGACGAGCGCGGCGAGCGACCGGTCCGGGCTGCCGTCGACGACGAAGACGACTTCGAGCCCGCCGCCGAGCGCGCGGTCCATGCCCGCCAGCGCCGCGAGGAGATCGGGAATCATCTCCTCGTTGCGGTAGACGGGAACTACGAGCGAGTAGCGGGTTGCCATCGGTTGCACGCGGCCGCGACCGCGTCGATCTCGGCGGCGGTGAGCTCAGGGTAGCACGGCAGGCTCAGCACCTCCGCGCACGCGCGCTCCGTGTGCGCGAGCCCCTGCGGCGGCGCCACGCCGGCGCCCGGCTGGCGATGGTCCGGGCACCGGATAGTGAACGTCGGTCGCGACGCCCGCCGCCGGCGAGATGCGCGCGCAGCGACTCGCGCTCCTTCGCGCGCACGACGTAGAGATGCGCGACGTCGGCTCCGTCGGCGGCGAGCGGCGGCAGCGCGATGGCGGGATGCGCGGATCGTCGTCGGCGTAGCGCGCCGCGATCTCGCGCCGCCGGCGATTCCAGCCGTCGAGATGCGGCAGCTTCGCGCGCAGCACCGCCGCCTGCAGCTCGTCCATCCGCGAGTTCATTCCGCCTTCCATCGTGCAATGGTACTTGGCGCCCCAGCCGTAGGTCCGCAGCGCGCGCAGTTTCGCCGCGAGATCGCGGTCGCCGGTGACGACGGCGCCGGCATCGCCCAGCGCGCCCAGATTCTTCGTCGGATAGAAGCTGAAGCAGCCGAGCGCGCCGTGACGTGCCCGCCATGCGCGCCGCCGATCTGCGCGCCGTGCGCCTGCGCGCAATCCTCGATCAGCGGCGATGCCGCGCTCGCGCGCGATGTCGACCAGACGCGTCGACGTCGGCCAGGCGTCCGTAGAGATGCGTGACGATGACCGCGCGCGTTCGTCGGCGGCGGCGAGCGGCGAGCGCGGCGGGGTCCATCTGCGAGCGTCGCATGCGTCGATCTCGACGTAGGCGGGTACCGCGCCCGCGCGCGCGAATCGCCGTCGTCGCGTACATCCCGGCGTTGGCCACGGTCGCGACCGCGTCGCCCGGACCGATGGCGAGCGCGCGCAGCGCGAGCTCGAGCGCATCGGTGCCGTTGCCGACGGCGACGCATTCGGCGACGCCGACGTACGCCGCGAATTCGCGCTCGAAGGCCTCGACTTCGGGCCCGAGGATGTACCAGCCGCGATCGTGCACCCGCGCCATCGCCGCCTCGAGCTCCGCGCGCGAGCGGCGCGTGGTGCCGCGCGAGATCGTTGAGCGCGATCATGCGCGGCAGCCCGCGGCGTCGAGGCCGCGCGCCCAGACGTCGTTCCAGTCGCTGTAAGCCGGGCGCGAACACGAGCGGCATCGGCTACGAGCGCATGGGCTTCGTGGCTCCAGCAGAAGAAGTGGTCCGGGCGCCGCCAGCGGCCGCGTGCGTCCCGGGCGCCTGCGGATTCGCGGTCACGTCCTCGAGCGGCTCGGACTTGAGCCTGGCCGATGATGTTGTTCTCCAGCAGTCTGCGGCCAGTCCGGGAAGCTCGTCGGCGAGCTGCACGACGAGTCTGGCGACAGCGACTGGCGCTGCACCGGCGGCAGCATCAGGCCGCCTTGCGCATTGCGCGCGAACGGAATCGGCGCCGATGCGGTCGGGAACGATGACGAACGCCGTACGAGCTCGCGGGCATCGCGTCGGCCGTCGCCGCGAGCGCCGCGATCAGCGCGCTGACCTCGGCGCCCGCCTGCGCGCGGCGTTCGACCGTGCCGCGGGTCAGCATCAAGCCCGCTGCCGAGCAGCACGAGGGCGATGACCCAGGCCGCGCGCGCGCAGCCCGCCATCGGGCGAGCGCAGCGGCAACGCCACCGCCAGCGCGGCGATCGCCGCCAGCGCGTACAGGACGCGTCCGCCTTCGCCGTTCGTCGACCAGCCCCAATGCGAGAACAGCAACGCGCATCGCGGCGACGAACGCGGCGACGCACCGCCGCCAGCACGCGGCCTTCGCGCGGGTCGGTCAAGCCCGCCGACACGGCGGCGATGCCGATGAAGAGGCCGGCGAGCGCATAAACCCGGAGCGTGCCCGCTTCCGGCATCACGCGCGGCCACCAGTCGGCGCTCGCCGGCAGCGCCGCCAGCCACTTTCCCGAGACAGGAGCGTCCGATCCCGGCGAGGTCCCCGGATAGAACCGGAACGGATCGCCGAAGATCCACGTCCGGTACGCGAAATACGCCGCGCCGATCGCGATCCACGGCCACGCGTCGAGCGAGCGCGCGCACGATCCCGCGGACGAGGCCCGTCCGCGCTCGGACCGCCGCGCCCACGCGAGCGCCACGATCAACGCCGGACCGATGGCGGCGGATTCCTTGCTCATGAACGCGAGCACGGTCGCCGCGAGACTCGCGAGACCGTAGCGATCCCACCACGCGCGGCTCGCCATGAATGCGCACGCGGCGACGAGCATCCAGAGGAGCGCCATGCCGTCGAAGCGGGCGGCGACCCAGGCGACGGCCTCCGCGCTCGGCGCGAACCACGCGAAGGCGAGGCCCGCCGCGAGCGCCGCGGCGCGCGCGCCGCGCGTCGCCGGTCCGGCGAGCTGCCACGAAAGCAACGCCACGAGCGCCGCGTTGGCGCGCATGGAGCGCGACGTTGACGAGCCGCCACGCCGCCGCATCCGCGCCGTTCAGCAACGTGTTGGCGGCGAACGACGCCATCGTCAGCGGGCGGTACTGGTTCGACGGCGGTCCGACGCCGGACACGAACGTCTTGCCACACGCGCGCGGCGACTTCGTGCGCGTCGGCGCCGTAGAACATCTGCAGCAGGCTGTAATCGTCGCTCAGGAACCCTCCGGAGAGCGCCGGAAGATAGACGACGATCGCCGCCAGCGCGGGCAGCGCGAGCATGAGCGACGTCGACAAGATGGGGCAGGCAGCACAGGAAGCGAACGGTATCATCGGTCAGGGACGCGGGGTAAACGAATCCCTTCGACCCATCGTAGGTCCATCCCAGCTTGCGCAGGCGCACGAGCTCGTCCTGGGTCGACGACGAACCGGTGCTCGCGGTCCTTGTCGCCGTCGCCGTACGCGCGGCTGACGCGGTAGAGCACGACGCTGCCCGCAACCCGCTCGCTCGGCACGAATCCCTCGACGCCGATCTCCTCGTAGCCCAGCGCGCGGGCGAGCCGCTGCTCGAGCGCGGAAATCGTGCACGACGTGTCGGTCGTCGGCGCGCCGACGTAGAAGCACATCAAGGGCCGCGAACGGCGGTCCCGGGCGCGCGTCGACGTAGCCGATGGGGCCCATGTCGGCGTAGCCCCGCTCGCGCACCAGCCAGTCGCGCCGCTCGGCGCTGACCGTGTACGTCGAATCGGTCTCGCGTTCGTTCCACAGCCAATGCAACGGAACGCGCGGCGGCTGCCGGCTGTCGGCCGCAAGCATCGCGGGCGAGCAGCAGACATGCGCGAAGAGGATCGACCTAGAGCTTGATATCCGCACTTTGCAGCAGCAGCGTGTTGTAGAGGAAGGACAGCGCCAGGTACAGGAGCAGCCCGGGCACGAGCCACGACCACTCCGCGCGCGACGGCCGGGTCCCGATCCATTCGGCGACCTGTGATGGACAGCATCGCGAATCCGATGATGCCGAACCGGGACTCCGCCGCCACGAACACGAGCGACGCCACGCACAGGGACCAGCGTGGCGATCGCGAACGCGCGATCGGCGTCGAGCTCGCGCGCGAGCGACGATCGGCCGTCATGCGCACGACGCCCAGGAAGACGATCGCGGACGACAGCACGCAGCCAGATCGTCAGCGGGCGGGCGCGATCGAGCCGCCAATAGGGCTTGATCTGGTCGTAGTGAAAGCCGGCATACGCGTGAGTCAGCATCAGGAACGCGCCGCGCAGCGGGTGCTCGAGGTAGAAGCCGGCGGTCTTGTCCTCCTCCGGCTCGGCGACGCACGGCGACCAGTAGGTGAGCCCGCGCCAATGCCCTTCGTCTTCGACCGTGGCGAACTTGAGCAGCGTGATGCCCCAGGCGAATCTGCTGCGAGAACGCGGCGTGGTCGACGGATAGGGATTGAACGAGTCGGATTGCTGCTTCGAAATGTAGATCTGCGGGTCCGATGACGAGCGCAGCCGGCGACGACGACGGCCGCCATCCACGGCAGCCAGCGGCGCGGATGCCGGCGCCGCGGCCAGAGCAGCCACGCCGCATACATGGCCGCGGGCAGCAGCCACCAGACGAGCGCCGCGCGGATGATGTACGCGAGGAGCGCCATCGACATCACCAGTGCCGCGCGCCGTCCCGCGTCCAGGTCCTTCGCGCCGACCCAGACGAACAGCAGCGGCAGGCAGCACACCATCAGCACGCCTTCCTGCAGCGCGAACGGCACGTAGACCAGCAGAAATGGGATTGAGCAGCGTGGCGGCGCTCGTCGTCAGAACGTCCGCGCGCTCGACGCGCCGCGCGAGCCACGCACATGAGGCCGACGGAGACGAGCCAGAACAGGATCGAGACGCCGTACGCATAGCGCTCCACCGCGCCGCCGTCGAATCCGAGCCACCGTCGCAAGCCGCGTGACCGACGGCGATGAACAGCGGGACGAAGTACGAGCGATAGCCGTCGTAGGGATTCGAGAAAAGGAGGCCGACGTTCGCGATCTCGGCCGCGGCCGTGTAGTAGTAAGAGGTGTCGCAGACCGCGCAGGAAGCGCCGGCGGTATCGCCGCGCGCACGGCCCAGACGAGAACGCGAGCTGCATGCCGCCGCCGCCAACACCCACAGCGGACGCCGGCGATCCGCCGATGGAGGCCCGGACGCGCCGCGTCGGTCGGCATGGGCGCGGCCGCGATCAGAGACGCGACACCACGCGCACCGCGACTTCCTGGTGGAAGCGAAATCCCATGCGCTCGTACAGACGGCGAGCGTGCAGGTTGTCGCTCATGACGTGGAGAAAGCGGCGTCTGCCCGCGCTGCATCTGGCTGCGGACGACCTTTGCGATGAGGCGCCACGCGAGGCCGCGCCCCTCGACGTCGGGATGCGTGCACACGCCGCTGATCTCGTGCCATGCGCCCGCCGCCATGCGTTCTCCCGCCATGGCCACCAAGCGCCCGTCCTCGATGACACCGTAGTAGTCCCCGAGCTCGCGGGTCCGTGCGGCGAAAGGGCCCCGGCGGCCGCAGCGCGACCAGCTCCAGCATCTGCGGCACGTGCTGCGCCCCGAGCGGCACGGCGGCAAACGCGGGATCGACCTCCGGAATGGGAGCGTCCCACACCATCTGATGCATGGAGGTTTCGAGATGGACATGCCAGCCGGCAGGCGCTTGCCCTGACCATCCTCCGACATACAAGTGCTCGTCGGGCGCGCAAAACGGCGCGAGCGCGGCGAAGTCGGGATGCTCGGCGTTGGCGAACCCGGCAATGGGCGAGAAGCCGGGCGCATACCGCCGCGCTTCGTCCGTGCCGACGGAAAACCTCGCGTGCGCGCCGGCGAGAGCTGTGCCAGATGATGTTGTCGAGAAGCTCCGCGGGCGCGCGGCGGCAGGACGACGGGATCGAGCATGGATCTACGGCGCGCGGTCGAGCGCGCGCACCGCGTCCGCGATGTCCTGGCTCATGCGCGAGAGTGCGCGGCTGTGGGCGGCCGCCAGCGCGTCGAAGCTCTTTCGGCGGTCGGGCTCGCGCACGGTCGTGCGTCCGGTCTCCGACTTGCCGTCCCGGGCGCGGCGCACGAGCCACGCCGCATTGAGCGTCGCCGCGTCGCCCGGCGCCGATTCGAAGGTCTGCACCTCGATCGCCACGCGGTAATCGCCATCGGCGGTAAGCGATTGCTGGAACTGCGACACGCGCGGCGTTCCCAGCAGACTGGACCAGGTTCTCGGCGACCACCCGCGAGATATTGTTCGCAAGCGGCGAGCGCCCAGCGGTTGAACTCGTCGATCGTCACCTGGTTCGGGCCGGTGCTGACGACGATCTGCGGCAGGTCGACGATGGCAGGAACCGACACGGGGCCGACGACCACGGAGAGCTTCGACGTCGCCGCGCCGAGCGGCGCCGGCGACGCCGTGCGAGCTCAACGTGTAGAAGCGCGACGGCGGCGAGGACGCGCACGCCGCGGCGAGCGCCACGGCGACGCACAGCACGGCGCGGGAGACGGTGCGGGGCATCAGGGTTTCTCCGCTGGCTTGCCCCGGATCAGCGCGTCGGGGTGACGTTCGAGATAGTCGACGAGAACACGCATGGAGCTCGCGCCGCCCGCGTGATCTCCTGCAGCGTGTCGCGCAGGTCCTGCGGCGCGGGCGAATCCTTGCTGAAGAGCGTCGTGTCCGCGTTCTTGACGACCCGGTTGGCGTCGGCGATCGCGCGGCGCAGATCCTCGAGCGTCTTCGTGCCCTCCGGCACCCACTGCGCGTCGACGCGGTTGACGAGCGTGTTCGCGTCCTTGAGCGTCTGGTCGAGCGTCGCGAGCGCCGTCCGCACGTCGCGGCCGATCGCGTCGAGCGGCATCTTGTCGATCTTGGTGAGGATGCTGCCGAGCTTCGCCTCGATGCTCGCGAGGCTGCCCGGCACCACCGGCAGCTCCAGCGGATCCTGCGTCCAGTCGATCTTCGACCTTCGGCGCATCGGGGAAGTACTCGAACGCGACGTAGAGCTCGCCGGTGAGGAGGCTGCCGGTGCGAAGCTGCGCCCGCAGCCCCTGCTCCTCGACGATACGGCGCAGGATGCGCATGCGCTCTTCCGGCGGTCATTTCCGCCATCGTCTTGCCGGTGCGAGTCCGTTGCCCGGTCGGCAGATCCGGCGACGAGGCGGTCGGGAAGAACGTGACGATCACCCGCGGACGAAAGACCTGTCGTCTTCGCGATCGATACGTGAGGCCCACGTCGGTGACCTCGCCGACCTGCAGGCCCGAAGAGCGTCACCGGCGCGCCCATCGACAATCCGCGAACCGACTCGTTGAAATAGAGCACGTAGCGGCGCTCGATCGGGATCCGGCTCCTTCATCGCGATGCCGCGGTAGCGATACAGCGTGAACTCGAATTTCGCCGGGGCCGGCTGGGCGCCGGCCGTCGCGAACTCGGGCACGTCGAAGGCGACACCGCCTGCGAGCAGCGCGGCGACGCGATTCGGTGCGGACGTTGATGCCGTCGGCGCCGAGCGTGATGTTGACCCCGCTCACGTTCCAGAAGCGCGTCTCGGTGGTGACGTACTTGTCGTAGGGCGCATGGACGAAGATCGTGACGTCGACCGACTGGCCGTCGGGAGCGAGCGCGTAGCCGGTCACCTGGCCCACGTTGAGGCGCCGGTAGTAGATCGGCGTGCCGACGCCGAGCGAGCCCCAGCGTCGGGCGTCTTCAGCACGAACTGCCGGCCCGGCTCGTCCGTGATGATCGGCGGCTCGTCGAGCGCGAAGAACAGCGTCTGGCTGCTCGCTCGACTTGCCGGCCTGGAAGCCGATGTAGTTGCCCGACAGCAGCGTGCTCAATCCCGACACGCCGCTCAGCGAGATGCGCGGCTCGACGACCCAGAACTTCGCGTCCGGCGACCATGAGGCCCGCCGCGTGCTTCGCGATCTTCGCCTTGACCAGCACCTTGGAGTAATCCTCGGACAGCTCCACCGCCGACACGAGGCCGATCCGCACGTCCTTGTAGCGGATGAACGTCTTGCCGGCCTCGATGCCTTCCGCATCCTTCATCACGATGGTGATCGTCGGGCCCTCGCTGCGTATGCGCTGGATGGCAATGCCGATCGCCACCAGCGCGGCGAGCAGCGGAATGATCCAGATGATCGAGATCCGCAGCCGCTTCTTGCGCGTGACGACGGCCGTGCGGCAGCGCGTTGAGATCGGGCTCGTCAGCCATGGGCGGCCGTGCTGCGGTGTCGGCGGCGTCCCAGATGAGGCGGGCGATCGAAGGCCTCCGCGGCGAGCATCGTCAGCACGACGACGGCGGCGAAGAACAGCACGCCGGCGCCGGGCGCCACCGACGTCAGCGGCTGGAGCTGCACCAGCGCGACGGTGAACGCGGCGACGAACACGTCGAGCATCGACCAGCGGCCGATGAATTCGACGATGCGATAGAGCCGCGTGCGCTCGCTGGTTGTTGGCGATCGAGCCGCGCTGGACCGTGATCAGCAGGTAGGCGAGCGCGACGAGCTTGCCGAGCGGGATCATCACGCTCGCGATCAGCACGATGAGGGCGAGCGGCCACGACCCGGACGAGTAGAGAAACGCCACGCCGCTCAGGATCGTGTCGGGCTCCTCCTCCCCAGCGTGGTCGTGGTGAACACGGGCAGGGCGTTCGCCGGGATGTAGCAGATCGCTGCGGCGATGACGAGTGCCCAGGTGTTCTCGATCGACGCGTGCTGGCGGAATTCGAGCTTCTCGCCGCAGCGGCGGCAGAAACCCGGGCTCGCGCCTGTTCGCCGGCCGCGACAGGAGCTGGCACGCTTCGCAGGAGACGAGCGCCAGCGCTCGCCGCGGTCAGCGCCGCGGCTCGTCTTTCATCCGATGCGGCGCCTCGCCGGCGGCGCGCCTGACGCCCGTCGCGCGCGCTCGCGCGGTGCCGTCGACTCCACTGCGACCCTCGACCAGAGCTCGCGGGCGTCGAAGGTCACCAGGATCGAAGGAATGAGCACCATCAGCGCGAAGACGGCGTACATGCCGATGCCCGTCTCCACCGACGCGACCTCGGCGATCTTGATCAGCGCCACCATGATGCCGAGCATCATCACCTCGAGCATCGACCACATCTCGAAGTGGTGCGCCCAGCGCAGCATCTCGGCGACCCAGTGCGGCGGCGGCGTGCGCCGCGCCGCGAGCAGCAGGATCAGCATGAACAGGAGGAACGTGCCGGGCGCGATCACCGCGCAGAAGGCGATGAGTGCGCCGACGATCGGCTCGCCTCCCACCCACATCTCGTAGGCGCCGCCGACGATGGTCGTGCTCGTGGTCCGCCCGACGGCCGACAGATCCATCAGCGGCATCACATTGGCGATCACGAAGGTGATCAGCGCCGCCAGTGCCAGCGCCAGCGGGAGATCGCGCGGTCCGGGCGGCCGGGTCGCGAGCACGTGGCCGCACCGCACGCAGCGCGCCTTCGTGCCTCGCGGCAGCGGCGGCACATGCTGCAGCAGATCGCAGTCGGGACAGGCGAACGACGAGGAGTCCACGCGAGGGTTCAATGCCGGGGTCCCATCCAAAGCGGCGGCATGCCCTGGCGGGCCGTCAGCGAGACGTCGCCGGCGTTGCGTTCGCGATAGTCCCGCATGGTAGTTGACGGGCGCGATTCCCGCAAGCGCGTCCCGCCGCCCGCGAAGGCAGTCGGTCGCGGGCGATTCCGCGGTAGCGATTGCGGCGCTCCCGACCGCTGCCGCGCAACGGCGCAAGCGGTCGGCGGCAAGCGGCCTACGTCGTCCACCACGATCAGGCCAAGGTTGTTGTCGCAACCGACGAGATACGCGGCATCGCCGACGCGTCGGGACCGCCCGTTGCGACCGGTTGCGCACGGCAGGAGGGTGAGCGGATCGATGTTGGAGGGATCGTCCTCGCTCGTCGCCTCGGCAAACAAGGCGTACTTCCTGACCTGCGGACGCCGGCGTCCATTCGAAGGTCCATATGCGGTCAGCCCCCCGGCAGTATCCGGGTCGACCGTCGTAGTAGCCGGCGCACTGATCTGGAGGAGCGCCTGCCAGTCCGGCGCTTCGCCAGCGCGGAATCATCGCCGCTTGGCGGCTACCGGCGCGACCCACGCGCGAACGGTCACCGGATAGGAGGTCAGCCGACCGCAGTTCCTGACGAACACGAGGAGATAAGCCTTGACGCCGTGCTTGACCTTGGCCTGGTGCTTGCGTTCGGTCGGCTTCTTCACCACCAGCATGCTCGTGCGCGCGGCATGCCAATCGTCCTGAGGTAGCTCAGCGGCTGATAGCCGCCCTTGCGCTTCGCCTTGTCCTCGATGTAGAGATCGACGTCCGGGCACGAGGCCGGGGCATTCACCGGGATAGGGCAGGTTGCGGGTCGGCGTAGAGGCCCTGCTGTTGATATGCCCAGCGGATCACCTTTCCCGGCAGCGCCGCCGATGAAGGTCATCCCGTTCGAGCGTCGAACGTCTCCGTGCCCGCGTCGGCATCGTCAAGCAGCTTGACGAACTTGTCGGGGGTGTCGATGAGATGCGTCGAGGCCGACGGCATCGTCGCAATGGCGCGCAGGATGAGATAGATCGAGTAGTCGGAGATCAGGCGGCGATAGGCCGCGTCCCGTGTCGGTGGCCCCGCACCGTCGGTCATCGCGTCCCCGCCAAGCGACCGGTACATCTGGAACAGGCTCGAGGACTGGATCTGCTCGGACCAGTACGGACTCTTGTTGCACACCTCCGGCGCCTCGGCGAAATCGCGCTCGCGCTGATAGAACCACCCGGCCCAGCCCCACCCTTGGTGCACGTCCCGATCGTGATGCCGATCCGGCACCGTGACCCGGGAAACGTCACGCCGCGCCACTTGAGATCGTCGGCCAGGTGCGGAGTCGGGATCGCAGATGATCGCGGCCAGATGCGTCGCCGGCGCTGTGCGCGAACGGGAACTCGAGGAGGCCGGACCGTCCGGCCAGCATCACGTGGCTCCATTCGTGCCATGCCCACGCGCGTCGGTTGCGATGCCGAGCGGGACGCGCTTCGGATTGAGACGGAGGTCCGCGAGTGCCAGCGACACCTCGGCGGTCCCGGGCTGCGGCTGCGTTGCGGGACATCGAGGGTCGGCGGTGCCAGCCAGCGCACTTGCGCATTGACGGTGTTGCCGTCCATGCCGCCCGGCTGGATGCCACCCCGATAGCGCACCGAAAGCGGAAACGTGAGGTAGGGAGCACGGTGCGCGGGGCGAAGCCGGCACGCAAGCAGCGCGCCGGATGAAATCGGTCGCTCGCAGCATAGGCATTGACCGCGGCGAACTCGTTGCTGCGCGCGGGCTGCTGGGACGGACTCGGCACGGTCACGACACCGTTCTCGCTCGTGTCGTCAACGAAAAGCGAGGGCCTGATCGCGATGTAACCGGTCGAGTCCTTGAGCAGCGTGTCGCCGTTGGGCGCCGTGCGATACGATTCCACAGACTGCACGGTTTGCACGTATGGCGCAAAGGCGCCGCTCTGGCGGTGGGGCCGCGTGTGCCTTGAAGACGCTCAGGACCGCCCTGCGTGACCGGATCGACCGGGAGTACCTCGGCGGTCGCGTGCGAGACCATCGGGAACTTGAACGAAGGTACGAACAACAGTGACCTTGCGCGACCGTTCGGCGCTCGTCAGCCGGCTCCGACCCGAGGGTGGATGCGAGGCATGTAAGCGCCCTCCTCCTGCGCTATCCTTGTCGCACCGGCGGCGCGGTCTTGCTCACCACTTCCAGGACGAAGTGGTCGCCCGGCAGTCGGACGAAATCCGCACGCCCGTTTCGACGGGCACCGATCCCAGGCGGAAGTCCGAACAGCGTGGCGTACTGCTTCGCCGAACTCGGCGAGGAGAGTCGAACGTGATGCCTACGCGCCGTTGGAGGAATCGACGAATTGCGATTCGAAGAACGATCGAGGGTTGCTCCACGCCGCCTTGCTGAAACGCGGGCAGAGGGTATGGCTGACGCTCGGTGAGAGCGAACGCTTACCTCGCCGTTGGAACTGGCGGCGAAAGATGGGCGAGCACCTGCAGGCCTGGCCGCCGTACAAGGCTTGATGCTGCATGCCATCGGAAATGCCCGAGGCTCGCCGAGCAGCACCGCGGTCGGTCGACGACCCCCTCGCTGGCCTGCGGGTCCGCGAAGCGCCGCAGCCAATACGAACGCGCGAAGGTCGCTCCTCGATCCGCGTCCATACGACGACGGTCCGCTCTGGGCGACTTGGGCATCCGGGCAACCGGCAGGAACTCCTGTCGGGAAGCAGTTCAGGAGCGGGTTGGCGGCCTTGACGTACGCGGTCGCGAGCTCGAAGAGCAGGACCTCGAACTCTGCCGGGGAACCGGGTACAGGGACCGACCCCGGATAGGGATACCGCGAATGCCGCAGCTGCGATGCGCCGATGCCGCTCGATCGGTCGCTCGACGTGGATCCGGCGCGGATCGGGAGTCCACGTGACTCTCGCACCGCCGCCGTGCTCGTCATGAGTTTCGGCTCGTGCCATGAACGCTCCCCAGTCGGTTGTTGCGATTCTCATGAGGTCCGCGGCGGCGAGTGATCGTCCGGCGCGAACGTGTCATGCACGCCACTAGGCCACTCCGCCTTTGCCAAGGCTGAGGATGTCGATCTCCGGCGACTTGTAGGTGATCTTTCTTGTCGATCAGGCCGGCCAGCTTGAATCCACAGTACGAATCGGACGGGTAATGGAGTCCCGCGCGCTCACGTGCCCTTCGCCATGCGCCTGTGCCAGCCACACGAGTTGTTCGCCCGTAGTGATCGTCGACGAACCTGATCCGCTTCAGCGCCAATGCGACCAGCATGCACTGCGTCGCATGCCCGCTCGAAACGCGGCATGGGCCGGGAGGGCCGAACGGAACCAGCAGGCCGGGCGCCAGCATCGAGGGCCGAATCCGCTTGTATTTGATCTTGAAGTGCATGGCGACCGCTTCCCCCGCACGGAGCGCCGCAGCGCGATCAGCGCCGTGGTGTAGGGCCTCTCGCTCTGTTCGATGCCGAGGAAGCTCATGAAGCAGCCTGGCGCACCATCCGCCTGTCCGGCAAGCTCCGGCAGGTAGCGGTCGCGCTCGTCCTCCCGCAATTGCAGCAGGTAATTGAGCTCGTTCTGGATGAACGTCATTGCCGGCGACGGTGCCGAGGCTCCAATCGAGGATGAGCGAGCCCCTGGTTGGGCACGCCCGGGTCGGGTCGCTGGGGATCGTCTCCGCGTTGAGCGCGGTTTCGAAGTCGGTCCATCCGGTTGTCCCGGCGTCATCTCGTACATCTCGCCGATGAACTCGAGCGTCGGCGTGATGGCGAGCAGCGACGGGTCCCAGCGCCCGTTGGGATACGGCTTGACCGCGGTCTGCCAATCCGTGGCAAGCCCTGGGAGGTCGACATCGCCATTGACGTTGGGCGTGAAGTCGAGCGACCACATCCGCGGACCGAGCTCCGGCGGCGTGTTGTTCATGCCCACGCCGACGCCGACGCCCACCGACCCGACGCCGACGCCAACCCCGACACCGACGCCGACGCCGACACACCAACGCCTACGCCCATGGCAGCCTCCGCTATTGAAGTTGGACGAGCACCGGAGCGATCAGACAGGGCAAATGCGTCATGATGGCCTCATCGCCTTCGAAACGCAAGGTGAATATTCACATCGGCATGACGGACTATTCCGGGCAGACCCGCTCGACGCAGCCCGGTGATGTAACGGTTGAGGTCGTCGGCACGCCGCAGCGGATAGCGCGCAACGAATTCTCCGATCCGGAACGCGGGATCGACCGCGAGCATTTCTGACCGCATCTTCTGCGCTTCTTCCTCGTGGCCCGCCATGCCGTACACGGCCGCGAGCGTGCGCGGCGGCAGGCGAAGAACGCGGGATTCTCGCGTCCGGCGCGCTGCAGCCAGACGATCGCTTCCTCGTATCGCCCTGCCACGAACTCGGCGATGCCGGCATTCGTGTAGTAGACGAAATTGAGGGGATCGAACGGCGACAGCCGCCACACGTTGCGCAAACGATCGCAGCGCATCTTCCGGCCTGCCGAGATAGGAGCAGGTCGCGGCGCTCATTCCCCACGCGAACGAGGAGTTCTGCGTCCTCGTGCAGCGATCGCTCGAATATCTCGGGGGCCGCTTCCGGTTGTCCGGAGATGAACGCTCGGACGTGTGCCGCAACCGCGAGCACGAACGCGTCGTGCGGGTCGAGTTCGCTCGCCCTGCGCGCCGACTCCTCGGCGAGAGGATGATCTCGAGCAACGTCTTTCCGGATTCTCCGATGAGCAGATTGAACCACCACGCCTTGTACGCATAGGCCTGGGCGTAGGCAGGATCGAGCTCGATCGCGCGGTCCAGGAAGCGGCCGCACGCGAAGAAATCGTCGTCGTCGAACTTGTAGAACAGCGCCAGCGCGCGCAGCACGCAATCGTAGGCGTCGAGGCTCTCGGTGGGCTTGGTGCGCACGCGGGCCGTCTCGGCCTCGAGAACCTTCTGCCCCATCTGCACGACACGATTCCCGTCGCGATGCGGTCCTGGAAGTCGAACAGATCGTCGGCGGAGCCCATCGTACCGCTCGGCCCAGATGGTGTGGTTCTGGCTGGCGTCGATCAACTCCGTGGAAATGCGCAGCCGCGCCTCTTGCCGGCGCACGCTTCCGTCCAGTATGTACCGCACGCCCAGAGTCGGACGCGATCTCCCGCGCGTTGGCGTGACGGTCGCGATAGGGGAGCGTGGAGTGGCGGGCGATGACGAAAAACGAGCGGCTGCGCGACAGCCCGGTGATGATGTCCTCGGTGATGCCCTCCCCGAAATAGGCCTCGCCGGGGTCGTTGCTGAGGTTCCGGAACGGAAGCACCGCGATGGTCGGCCTGCGCATCCACGTGAGATAGGGCAGCGCCACGGTCGCGATCCGCGGTCGGGTCGATGATCGGCATCTCGAGCCGGTAGATGCGTACCGGCCGGCTGATGTTCTTGAGCTCGCGCTCACCCAGGTCGGTGAACTTCGCTCCGAGCTTGTTCCAGACGTACTCGCGGACCGCGCTGGTGACGATGACTTCTCCGGGGCTCGCGAGCTGCTGGATTCGCGCCGCGATGTTGACGCCGTCGCCATGGAGGTCGCCGTCGTCGACGATCACGTCCTCGACGTTGATGCCGACGCGCAAGCGCAGCGTCTTGCGGCCTTCCGCTTCCGAGCTGCGCGATCCCGCGCTGGATCTCCTGCGCGCATCGGACCGCGTCCACCGCGCTCGCGAACTCGATGAACAGCAATACGTAACTGAACGAAGTATTACC
>ERZ1370068.12-contig-10007_pt1 | contig 57499 bp, 62 predicted proteins | sample MGYA00561227_ERZ1370068 | MGnify/ENA primary metagenome ERZ1370068 (study PRJEB38410, sample SAMEA6850437) | metagenome | study: Metagenomic assessment of the ecological functions of the soil: analysis of the soil microbiota associated with the... | reverse complement strand
CGCCGCTCGTGCCGCCGCCGCCGCCGCCCCCATGCCTGCCCCGCCTGCGCCGCCGCCATGCCACGCCCGGCGCCCCGCCCCGCCACTCAGCCTGCCCCCCCATGCCAGCCCCCCCCACATCTTCCCTTTTGCTGCCCCCCCCTGCTGCCGCTTCTTTTCACGGACGACGAGCCCGCCTCGGCCGTCCGCACCAAGAAGGACTCGTCGCTCGTGCTCGGCGCCCGCGCGGTCAAGCGACGGCCGGGCCCAGGCGCTCGTCGGCGCCGGCAACACCGGCGCCACCATGGCCGCCGCACTGCTCGGCTTCGGCCGCATCCGGGGCATGCACCGGCCCTGCGATCGCGGTGCCGCTGCCGGTGTTCGGCGCCGACCGCTCGCAGCTGCTCGATCGACGGCGGCGCGACCGTCGACCCGCAGCCCGAGTGGCTCGTCGAGTGGGCGCGTGCTCGGGACGCGAGTACGCACGCGTCCGCCTCGGCGTCGACGAGCCCGTCGATCGCGCTGCTGTCCAACGGCGAGGAGCCGGGCAAGGGCGACGCGCTGCGCAAGGCCGCGTGGCCGCTGCTCGCGCGAGGTGAAGGGCTGGGCCGGCAACGTCGAGGGCCGCGATCTCGTGCGCGCCGTCGGCCGACGTGATCGTCACCGACGGCTTCACCGGCAACGTCGCGCTGAAGACCGTCGAAGGCGCGCTCGCCGGGCCTCGCCGGCCTGGTGTTCGGCGTCGCTCGACGAGCCGGCAGTTCGCGTCGATGGCCGACGCGCTGAAGCTGCGCATGCTCGAAGCCGCCGCGCCGCTGCTGCCCGACAACACCGGCGGCGCGCTGCTGCTCGGCGTCGAACGGCGTGTGCATCATCTCGCACGGCGTCGTCGTCGGCCACCGCGATCGTCAACGCGGTGCGCGTCGCGCGCGACTGCGTGACCGCCGGCGTGGTCGACCGGCTCACCGTCGCGGCGCGCGAGCTCGCAGCGGCGAGCGTGACCGATGCCCGCCGAGACGCACAGCCACCGCGGCCCGATCGACCGCGCCGAGCTCGAGCGCATCGTGCGCGAGCAGCTCGCCGAGATCCTCGAGGTCGACCCCGACGCGATCACGACCGACGCGCGTCTGCGCGACGACCTCGACGCCGACGACTACGCGCTGCATCGAGCTCGCGGAAGCGGTCGAGGGCGAGCTCGGGCGAGCGCATGGTCGGCCTCGCGATCGACGACGAAGACCTCGCCGACTGGCAGCACCGTGCGCGACGCGATCGAGTGCGTCGTCGGCCGGCTCGGCGCGATGCGACACGCGACAGCGACCGACGGAGCGCGTCGTGACCGACGTCAGCACCGAATCGGTGAAGCCGCCGATGCCGTCGCGCCGACGGCCTCGACCAGCTCGAGGCGGCGCTCGGCGTGCACTTCCACGACCGGTCGCTGCTCGCTCGGTCGCTCGCGCACCGCTCGTGGTGCGCAGAGCACGACCGGTCACCGTCGAACGAGCGGCTCGAGTTCCTCGGCGACTCGGTGCTCGGCCTCGTCGTCACCCACTACGTGTTCGAGAACTTCCCGCACCTCCCCGAAGGCCAGCTGTCGGAGGTGCGCGCCGGCGTCGTGAACGCCGCGTGCTCGCCGAGGTCGCGCAGGAGATCGACCTCGGCGCGCACCTGCTGCTCGGCAAAGGCGAAGACGCGCGCCGGCGGGCGCGCAAGCAGTCGATCCTCGCCGACGCGTTCGAAGCGGTCGATCGCGCGCCGTCTACCTCGACAGCGATCTCGGCGACGCACGCGCGATCTCGTGCTGCGCTGCCTGCAGGAGCGCATCGCGCGAGGCCGTCGCCGGTCCGGGCGGCCGCGACTACAAGACCCGCCTGCAGGAGCTCGCCGCGGCGCGGTCGATCGGCCGGCCCCGCTACGTCAGTGCGCGACGAGGGTCCCGATCACGCCAAGCACTTCTTCGCCGCCGTGTTCGTCGGCGACGAGTGCTACGGCGAGGGCGAAGGCGGCTCGAAGAAGCAGGCCGAGCAGGCGCGCGGCCTGGATGGCGTGGAGCGCGCTTGCAAGCGATGAAGCGGGCGAGACTGGGAGACGGCGATGCCGGAGCTACCTGAGGTCGAAGTCATGCGGCGCGACCTCGAACGCGAGGTCGTCGGCAAGAAGATCAAGAGCGGTCGAGGTCACCGGCACGCGGTCCGTGCGCCGCCACAAGAACAGAAGGAGTTCATCGACGTGCTCGACGGGCCGCAAGATCATGTCGGTCGCAGCGGCGCGGGCAAGTACCTCGTGATGAAGCTCGACGGCACCGACGCGCTCGTCGTGCACCTCGGCATGTCGGGTCAGCTGCTCCGCGCGAAGATCGCGCGCGAGAAGGCGCCGAAGCACACGCACGTCGTGATCACGTTCACGCAGGGCGGGCTGCTGCGCTTCGTCGACCCGCGCACGTTCGGCGAGATGTTCGTCGCCGCAGTACGACGAGATCGACCAGCAGGTCGACGAGCTCGCGCACCTCGGGCTCGATCCGCTCGAGACCGCGCTGTCGTGGGAGCTGCTTCGGCCGGATGCTCGCCGAGCAGAAGACGCAAGCTGAAGCCGCTGCTGATGGACCAGAAGTTCATCGCCGGCATCGGCAACGTCTACAGCGACGAGATCCTGTTCGAGGCCGGGCTGCAAGTGGGACCGCATGAGCGACTCGCTGTCGCAGCAGGAGGTCCGGCGCCTGTACCGCGCGATCAGTCGAGACGCTGCAGGACGCGGTGAAGTACCGCGGCTCGTCGCTCGCCGACGAGCAGTACGTCGACCTGTTCGGCAAGCCGGGCGAGTACCAGGCACCACCACCAGGTGTACGGCCGCGAGGGCAGGCCGTGCCCGCGCTGCCGGCGCCCGATCCACCGGCGCTCGCTACTCGAACCGCTCGACGTTCTACTGCGAGGCGCTGTCAGGTCTGACGAACCGCCAGGCTGAGCGTGCGATCCGCGTGCGTGTCGTGACCGGACGCGTGCAGGGCGTGTGGTTCCGCGGACGCTGCCGCGACGAGGCGCGCGCGCAGGGCGTCGGCGGCTTCGTGCGCAACCGCGGCGACGGCGCGGTGGAGGCCGAGTTCGAGGGACCGGAGGCCGCGGTCGAACGGATGATCGCCTGGTGCCGCGCCGGCCCGCCGCGGCGCGAGTCGATGCCGTGGACACGTCGAGCGGATCGCGACCGTCGGCGAGCCGGGCTTCGCGTGCGGTGACGCAGGCTGCGTCCGCTGAGACGCGTGCCGACCGGGTCCCGCGACGCGGTCGCGCCCCTACGATCGCCGTCGGAGAAGGGGGCCGCGTTGTTCCTCAAGTCGCTGACGCTGAAGGGCTTCAAGTCCTTCGCCGACAAGACCACGCCTCGAGTTCGAGCCGGGCGTCTGCGTCGTCGTCGGGCCCGAACGGCTCCGGCAAGTCGAACGTCGTCGACTCCGTCGCGTGGGTGCTCGGCGCGCAGGGCGCCGCGGCGCTGCGCGGCAGCAAGATGGACGACGTCATCTTCGCCGGCACCGCCGAACCGCCCTGCGCTCGGCCGGGCCGAGGTGTCGCTCACGATCGACAACACGGCGCGGCTGCTGCCGATCGAGTTCACCGAGGTCACGATCACCCGCACGCTGTTCCGCACCGGCGAGTCGCGAGTACATGATCAACGGCGCGCCGTGCCGCCTGCTCGACATCCAGGAGCTGCTCTCCGACACCGGCATCGGCCGCCAGCAGCACGTGATCGTCGGCCAGGGCCAGCTCGACGCCGTGCTCAACGCCCGGCCCGAGGACCGCCGGGCGATCATCGAGGAAGCGGCGGGCATCCTGAAGTTCCGCAAGCGCCGCGAGAAGGCCGAGCGCCGGCTCGAGGCGACCGAGGGCAACCTGCTGCGCCTCACCGACCTGCTGCGTGAGGTGCGCCGGCAGCTGCGGCCGCTCGAGCGCCAGGCCGACGCGGCGCCGCCGCCACGACGGCATCGTCGACCGAGCTGCGCGCGATCACGCTGCACCTCGCCGGGCGCGAGATCGAGACGGCTGCAGGCGCGCGAGCGCAACGCCGTGCGGACAGCGCGCGCGAGCTCGCGCAGCGAAGAGCAAGACGTGCGCGTCGGCTGCGCAGCGCTCGACGACGACGTGATCGACGGCCGAGCGCGCTCGCGGTTCCCGGGCGGCGACGACGTCGCCGACCTGCTCGCGCGTACCGAAGCGCTGCGCGAGCGCAGCCGCGGGCTCACGAACCTGGTTGCCGAGCGGCGGCGCAGCCTCGAGCGCGAGCTGGCTGCCGGTCGCCGACGAAGGCGTCGTCGAGACGCTCGTCGCCGAGGCAGCGCGGACGCGCGAGCAGCTGCGTCGGCGGTCGACCTCGACGAGTTCGAGCCTGGCTCGATGCCGAGCCGAAGCCGGCGCAGAGGCGCAGCGCCGAGCCGAGCTGCGCACCGGTCGCACGACGCGCCGAGTTCGCGACGCAGCGAGCGCCCGTCAGCACGGGCGCGCGCCGCGCGAGAGCTCGAAGCGCGAGCTCGGCGACGGCCGGCGCGCCGGAGCACGCCGATGCCCGGGCTCAGACGATCGACGCGCGATCTCCGGCACGCCGCGCGACGGAGCTCGACGAGGTCGACGCCGAGCTCGCGCACCGGTCGAGCCCGCAGGCGTGGCCGTGGCCGACATCGAGCGCGCCGCCGGCGTTGCGAGCCGAGGTCGGCGCCGCGACCGGCGAGCGTCCCGCGAGCTCACGGACGAAGCGCGCGTGCGCGCCGCCGAGGAAGCCGTGCGACGGCCGACGCCGAGTGGCGGCGAGGCCGACGGCCGGCGCGTCGCGCTGGCGGCGCGCGGCCGAGACGCTTGCGCTCGCGCTCGACGGCACGCCGTCGACGGCCCAGGACGTCCGCGCTCGACGGCATGATCGGCCGCCTCGCCGACCACATCGAGATCGAGACCGGTGCCGAGAGTCGCGGTCGCGGCCGCGCTCGGCGACGCGCTGCAAGCCGATCGTCGTCGACGGCGACGCAGCGGCGCGGCGCCGCTGTCGCACGCTGAAGGCGGCTGACGCGCTCGGCGCTGATGCTGCGTGGCTCGGCGACGCGCGACGGGCGCTGCTGCCGTCGTTGCCCGACGTGCCGTGGTGCGCGGCCGGCTCGCGTCCGTGCGTGCGCTCGACGCGCCCGGCGCTCGACCGTGTCGTCACGCGCATCTTCGCGCCGTTCGTGCTCGTCGACGAAGGCTGGGGTCGCGCGCTCGACATCGCGCCTGCGCTCCGGCGACGTCATCGCGGTCACGCGAAGGCGACCGTTCTCGGCGGCCGAGCCCGTGGCGCCGCCGGTCCGCCCGGAGTCTCGGCGGTCACGCCCGCCGCGCTCGCCGACGCAGCTCCGCGAGCAGGCGCAGCGCATCCGAGACTCGCGAGCGAGGCCGCGGCTGGGCAGGTCGAGATCGAGCGGCAACGCCTCGCCGCTGCGCGCCGGGCAGAGCTGGTCGCCGACCGAACGCGACCGGCGCCCGGCGCCACGAGCTCGAGGCGCTGACCGCCGCGCCGCCGAGCAGCGCTGCAGCCGTCGACGTCGCGCTGCGTCGCTCGCACGAGCGCCGGGCGTTTCTCGCTGTACGCGCGCAAGAGCTCGCGCCGAGCCGCGCGCGATCGCGGCCGAGACGCGCACGCGCCCGCGCGCGTGCTCGTCGGCTGAGGCCGCGCTCGACGAGGCCCGCCGCTGAGAGGACGTCGCACGAGCAGCTCAGCCGCGAGCCGCGCCGAAGTGGAGCAAGCGGTCGCCATCGCCGGCCGCTGCGCCAGCAGCTCGAGATCCGCAGCGCCGCGACCGACGAGCGCCGCACCGGGCTTTCGGCACTCCGGCTCGCCGGAGCTCGAGGCCTCGCGTCTCGCGCTGCGCCCGACGAGGAAGCGCGCCTGCGCCGCCGCATCAGCTCGAGCACAAGCGCGACACGATCGACACGATCGCCGACCCGATTGGCCGAGCGGGCCGGCGCCGCCGAGCAGCTGGCCGATCGCCTGCCGCCGGCGCCGCAGAGCAGTCCGAGGCCGCGCCGCGGGCGTCAAGCTCGACAGGCCTGCGCGCCGAGCGTCGCGACGGCCGGAGCAGCTCGCCGAGCTGCGAGCGCGTCGGCCGGCTCGAGATCGAGGAGGCCGAGATCCGCCTGCGCCTCGAGCAGGCGGTCGAGCAGCGTGCGGCGCGACTTCGACTGCGAGCCCGACGCTCGCGATCGCCGCGACGCTGCCCGAAGTCCCCGACGGCATCACGCTGCTCGGCGCGCGCCCGCGAGCTCGAGCGCGAGCTGCGGCTGATGGGCCCGATCAACCCGCTCGCGCTGTCGCGAGTACGAAGCGCTGCGTCGAGCGGCACGAGTTCCTGCAGCAGCAGCTCGACGACGTGCGCAACACGCGCCGCGAGCTGACGCGCGTGCATCAAGGCGGTCGACGAGGAGATCGTGAGCGTGTTCGAGTCGGCGTTCGCCGACGTCGCGCAGCCACTTCTCCGAGCTGTTCGCGATGCTGTTCCCGGGCGGCTCGGGCCGGCTGGTGCTCACCGACCCGCACGACCTGCTCAACACCGGCATCGAGATGGAAGCGCGGCCGTCGGGCAAGACGGTGCGCCGGCTGTCGCTGCTGTCGGGTGGCGAGCGCTCGCTCGCCGCGCTCGCGTACCTGTTCGCGGTGTTCCGCGCGCCGGCCGTCGCCCTTCTACCTGATGGACGAGGTCGAGGCCGCGCTCGACGACGTGAACCTGCACCGGTTCCTCGATCTCGTGCACGAGTTCCGCGACGAAGCGCAGCTGCTCGATCGTGTCGCACCAGAAGCGCACGATGGAAGCGGCCGACGTGCTCTACGGCGTGTCGATGCCGCCCGGCGGGTCGAGCCGGGTGGTCAGCCAGCGGATCCGCGATCTCGAGTTCGACGAAGCGCACCGGTGACGAGGCCCTGACCTAGCCTGCGCGGCCGTGATCGTCGTCGTCATCATCGTCGCGGTCGTCGTCGTGCTGGCGGGCGGCTGCGCTTCGCGCTGCGCTTCGCTCGACGTCGGATCGCCGCGCGGCCCGTGGCGTGGCCGGGCGACCGCCGCCGTGCGCCGCGAGCGGCAAGCCGCGCGACGAGACCGACCGCCACCGCGACCGACGCGTCGATCGACGAGACGATCGCCGAGCTCGAAGCGGCTCGCGCCGCACCCGACGTCGTCCCCGACGTCGACGCCGAGTCGTCGCCGAGGAGACTCGAGCAGCCCTCGAGGAGCCGTTCGAGAAGCCGCGGCTGCGCGACCGGCCTCGGCCGCACCGCGCGCGCGCTCGTCGGCGCGTTCGGCCGGCATGCGCGGCCGCAAGATCGACGACGAGACCTGGGACGAGCTCGAAGAGGCGCTGCTGCTCGCCGACGTCGGGCTGCCGACGACCACAGCGCATCCTCGACGCGGTGCGGCGCGCGCGAGGCGACGACAGTCGGCGACGCGACCCGGGCGCTGATCGCGTCTGGTGCGCGACGAGGTGGTCGCGATCCTCGACGCGGCGTCGACCGCGACGCTGCTACGCGTCGTGGCCGGCGAGCCCAACGTGTGGATGTTCGTCGGCGTCAACGGCGTCGGGAAGACGACGACGATCGGCAAGCTCGCGCCAGCAGCGAGGTCGACGACGGGCAGCGCGTCGTGCTCGCCGCGGCCGACACGTTCCGCGCCGCCGCGGCCGACCAGCTCGCGGCTCTGGGCCGAGCGCACCGGCGGCGAGCTCGTGCGCGGCCAGGACGGCGCCGATCCCGGCTCGGTCGTGTTCGACGCGATGGCCGCGGCGTCGAGCCGCGGCGCCGACCTCGTGCTCGTCGACACCGCCGGGCCGCCTGCACACGAAGTCGAACCTCATGGAGGAGCTGAAGAAGCTGCGCCGCATCGTCGACCGCACCGCAGGGCGCTGCAAGGAGGTGCTGCTCGTGATCGACGCGTCGACCGGCCAGAACGGCCTCGTGCAGGCGAAGCAGTTCGCCGACGCGGTCGACGTCACCGGCATCGTGCTCACCAAGCTCGACGGCACCGCCAAGGGCGGCATCGTGCTCGCGATCCAGGCGGAGCTCGGGATCCCGGTGAAGGTCGTCGGGCGTCGGCGAGGCGTCGGACGACCTCATCGACTTCGATCCCGCAGGAGTTCGCGGCCGCGCTGTTCGACTGGCCTGACCGAGCGCCGGACGTAGCCTCGTAACTCGCCTGTGTTCGACGCCCTCGAGCGACCGTCTCGACGGCATCTTCTCGCAGCTCCGCAGCCGCGGGCGGCTGATCGAAAGCGACATCGACGAGGTCGCCGCGAGATCCGGCCGCGCGCTGCTCGAAGCCGACGTCAACGTGCAGCGTCGCGCGCGTCGTTCATCGACCGCGTGAAGGAGCGCGCGATCGGCGCCGAGCTGTCGAAGAGCCTCGACGCCCGGCCAGCAGTTCATCAAGATCGTGCACGAGGAGCTGGTCGACGACGCTCGGCGGCACCGACCGGCAAGCTCACGATGAGCCCGAAGCCGCCGACCGTCGTGATGCTCGCCGGCCTCCAGGGCTCCGGCAAGACGACCGCCGCCGGCAAGCTCGCGCGGCTGCTCGAAGTCGCAGGGCCTGCAGCCGCTGCTCGTCGGCGCCGACCTCCAGCGCCCGGCCGCGGTCGAGCAGCTGCGCGTGCTCGCGCGGCCGCGTCGACGTGCCGTTCTACTCCGAGCCGACCGACCCGGTCGACGTCGCGCGCGGCGGCATCGAGGAGGCGCCGCGCCTCGGCCGCAACGTCGTGATCGTCGACACCGCCGGTCGTCTGCAGATCGACGCCGAGCTCATGGACGAGCTGCGCGACGATCGCGACGCCGTCGCAGCCGCACGACACGCTGCTCGTCGTCGACGCGATGACCGGTCAGGAAGCCGTCAACGTCGCCGACGGCGTTCGACGAGGCGGTCGGCCTCGACGGCGTGATCCTCACCAAGATCGACGGCGACGCGCGCGGCGGCGCCGCGCTGTCGGTGAAGGAGGTCGTCGGCAAGCCGATCCTCTTCGCCGGTACCGGCGAGAAGCTCGACGAGTTCGAGGCGTTCCACCCCGACCGCATGGCCGAGCCGCATCCTCGGCATGGGCGACGTGCTGACGCTCATCGAGAAGGCCGAGGCGACGTTCGACGACGAGCAGAAGCGAAGCGCGCCGAGGCAGATGCTCCGCGAGGGCACGCTTCACGCTCGAGGACTTCCTCGAGCAGATGCAGCAGGTCAAGCAAGATGGGCCCGCTCCAGAACGTGCTCGGGATGCTGCCGGGCATGCCCAAGGAGCTGCAGCAACGCCGAGATCGACGACCGCGAGATCGCCGCGATCGAGGCGATCATCCGCTCGATGACGCCCGACGAGCGGCGCAAGCCCGACGCTCATCAACGGCTCGCGCCGGCTGCGGATCGCCGACGGGCAGCGGCGTCACCACCGCCGACGTCAACAGCCTGCTCAAGCAGTTCAAGCAGGTGCAGCAGATGATGCAGGGCATGACGGGCGATGGGCAGGGGCAAGAAGCGAGCAAGCGTCCGCAAGCTGCCCGATCGGCGGCTCGACGATTCCCGGGCTGCCCGGCCGGCTGACCCGCTGCGGAGCGTTCCAGACTCACCCGCCGCTCTCGACGAGCCGATCCGCTCCGTTCACGAAGCAGGAGTTGTCGTTGGCCGTCAAGATCCGCTTGATGCGCGTGGGCAAGAAGAAGCAGCCGACGCTATCGCGTCGTCGTCGCCGACGCGCGCAGCCGCGCGACGGCCGGTTCATCGAGATCCTCGGCCAGTACGCACCGCGCCAGGAGCCGTCGCTCGTGACGATCGACAGCGACGCGCGCTGCACTGGCTGCAGCGTCGGCGCCCAGCCGACCGAGCAGGTCGGCAAGCTGCTCGAGATCGCCGGCGTGTGGGCGCGTACAAGGACGCGATCGGCAAGGTCGCGGCGTCGCAAGCCGAAGGCGAAGTCACGCGCGAAGACGCGTCGAAGGCAAGCGCCGGCGCCGCGCGCCCGCCGCAGGCCGCAGCCGCGGCGAGCCGAGGCACCGCCGGCCGCGGAGCCGCGCAGCCGAGCGAAGCAGCGCCGCGAGCGAGGCGCCGACGAAGCCGCGGCCGAGCCGAAGCCGCCAGCCGCCGGCCGAAGACCGCCGCCGAGCGAGGCGGCCGAATGAGCGACGACGACGTCGAGGACGACGACGACGTGACGACGACGTGACGTCGAGGACGAGTTCGACGACGACGACGACGATTCGACGACGACGATCGCCGGCGAGGGCAACCGGTCGTCGGCGCGCGCGCCAAGACGCGTCGTCGAGCACGTCGCGCGCCAGCTCGTCGACGACCCCGACGGTGTGTTCGTCGACGCCGAGCGAGCGCCGCGACAACGTCGCGATCCTGATCCGCACGAGCCCGGGCGACCTGGGCCGCATCATCGGCAAGCGGCCGCGTGATCCAGGCGCTGCGCCAGGTCGGACGCGCCGGCCGGCGCCGACCGAGGGTATGCGCGTCACGGTCGACGTCGCGGAGTAGCGCCGACTCCTGGCATGCCGGACGACCCGTCCGCCTCGAGGTCGGCCGCATCGGCCGGGCGCACGGGCTGCGCGGCGAGGTGCGTCGTCGTCGCCGTGACGCAACCGTCGCCGAGCGCTTCGCGCCCGGGTCGGCGCTCGCTCGTGGGCGACGACGCGCTCGTCGTCGCGTCGGCGCCGCGCACCAGCAGCGGCTGGCTCGTGCGCTTCGAGGGCGTCGACGACCGCGACGCGGCCGAGGCGCTGCGGGCAGATCGTGCGGGCCGGCCGATGCGCGCCGACGCCGCCGGACGGCGAGCTGCTGGGTGCACGAGCTGATCGGCGCCGAGGTGCGCGACCGCGCACGGCGCGCGACTCGGACGCGTCGATGCGGTCGAGGCGAACCCGGCGCACGACCTGCTCGTGCTCGACGGCGGCAGCGCTCGATCCCGATGGTGTTCGTCGTCGACGCGGAGCCGCGGCGTCGTGGTCGTCGATCTGCCCGACGGCCTGCTCGACCTGCTGATGCGCATCGACGTCTTCACGATCTTTCCCGAGTACCTCGACGGACCGCTCGCGCGTCGTCGCTCGTCGGCCGCGCCGCGACGCCGGGCTGCTCGACGTGCGGCTGCACGATCCGCGCGAGTCACGACCGACGACGCCATCGCAGCGTCGACGACGCGCCGTTCGGTGGTGGCGCGGGCATGGTGATGATGCCGGAGCCGCTGTTCGCCGCGGTCGAGGCAGCGCAGCCGCCGCGACCGTTGCTCTTGCTGTCGGCGAGCGGGCCGCCGCTTCGACCAGGCGTCGCGCGCGAGCTCGCGGCGGCGCGACGGCTTCTCGCTGCTGCTGCGGTCGGTACGAGGGCGTCGACCAGCGCGTCGCCGACCACCTGCTGCGACGGCGAGCTGTCGGTCGGCGACTTCGTGCTCGCCGGCGGCGAGGCCGCCGCGCTCGTCGTGATCGAGGCGGTCACGCGGCTGGTGCCGGGCGTGATGGGCAACGAGGCGTCGTCGGCCGAGGAGTCGTTCAGCGAACGAGCCGCTGCTCGAGTACCCGCAGTACACGCGGCCGGCCGATTTCGGGGCTGGGACGTGCCCGAGGTGTTGCGCTCGGGCGACCACGCGCGATCGCGCGGTGGCGCGGGCCGCAGGCGCTGCGCCGCACGCTGCGCGCGCCGGCCCGATCTCGTCGCCGGCCCGCTGGCGCCGAGGACGAGCGCGCTGCTGGACGAGTTCCCGCCGACGAGGGCCGACCGCTAGCATCATGCCGCTCGCGCCTCGCCCGGGAGCCCTTCACGCATGAACCGCACCGATCTTGTCGACCGCGCCAGCTGCGCGACGACATCCCCGATTTCGCGCCCGGCGACACCCTCGAAGGTGCACGTACGCGTCGTCGAGGGCAACCGCGAGCGGGTCCAGGTCTTCCAGGGCGCCGTCATCCGCCGCCAGGGCAGCGGCGCCGGAGACCTTCACGGTCCGCAAGGTGAGCTTCGGCGTCGGCGTCGAGCGCACCTTCCCGGTGCACTCGCCGATCATCGCCAAGATCGAGGTCGTCACCCGGGGCGACGTGCGGCGGGCGAAGCTGTACTACCTGCGCGATCGCATCGGGAAGGCCAGATCAAGGCAAGCGTTCCGGGGCGAGGTTCGGCCTGACCGGGCAGTCGCTGCCCGACGCTTCGGTAAACCGGACCTACTCGGCCGGCGGGCGCTTCGCATGATCGTCGATCACTGCGCCCACTGCAGAAGCACAGATCGGCCGGGGTTCTGTTACCGCGACGGCCCTTCATGTAGACGTTCTCGGACTCGAACCCGTCCGCGTGCTCAGGCGGTAGGACCGTCATCACGTGGCGATCGACGACGATCCCCTGCGGCGCACGCAAGACCCATAAGCCTCGCGGCCGGGTTGAGCGGCCGACCCGTGTAGTCGACGACTCTCCCGTCGGTGTCGCAATACGCGTCGCAGCGTCGCGCCACGCCGATTCCGATATTCGGCGGGCGGAATCTCGAAAGATGATCGTTGGATCGCCCACGATCCACGCCGGGTAGTCGTCCATCAGCCTGACGCAGCCTCCATGACGGCACAGGTGCAAGCCGCGACATCGGTCTCCGAGTATTCGAAGATCACCATCAGTCCGTCGCGCTCGTCTTCGCAAACGTGTGGTCCGCGCAGGTATTCCGTCAGGACTCCGAGGTAAGAACCGCTTCAGGAAGAAGCGGCGAACCGGCTCGGCGATCCCGGCGAAGCGAGAGAACCCCCGCACGTCGAGGAAGACGGCGACGACGAAGACCGACTCACCCACGGCCTCCTCGAGTTGTTCCGGTCAGTTCACTCACGCCCAGGTCTGACGGGTCCCCGCCCGGCCGCCCTTCCCAGGCCCAAACGCTGGGCCGGCCGGGCCGGTTCGCCGGAATCCGGCCTTTCCGACACTTCCGGCAGGACCGGATCCCGGGTGCCGGGCCTACACGCTCAGCCGTCTCATGACCATCTCGCTGACGCCCGATCGAAGCCGCATGAGCACCGGGGATCTCGAGCGCTACGAGACCGATATCGAGCTGCAGCTCTACCGCGAGTACCGCGACGTGCTGCCGATGTTCCAGTACGTCGTCGAGACCGAGCGGCGCTTCTACCTGGCCAACGAGGTCGACCATCGACGTGCGCCGCGACGACGGCCGCGACGTACTTCGAGCTGCGTCTCGCAGGACGCGTGGGTGTGGGACATGTACCGCAACACGCGGTTCGTCGCCGACGTTCGCGTGGTGACCTTCAAGGACGTGAACGTCGAGGAGCTTCCCGGCAAGGACCTCTGAACTGATGAGCGACGCGCGTCGCGTCGTCGGCCAGTCCGGGGAGGACGCGGCCGCGGCGTGGTACGCGGCCGCCGGCTACGAGGTGCTCGACCGCAACTGGCGTGCCGGCGAAGGCGAGCTCGACCTCGTCGTGCGCGACGCCGGCACGATCGCGTTCTGCGAGGTGAAGACGCGGCGGGGCGACGCCTTCGGCGCCGCCCGCCGAAGCCGTGACCGTCCGGCAAGCAGCAGCGGCTCCGGCTGCTGGCCGGCCGGTGGCTCGCGACCACGACTGCCGCCGGGCGACGCTGCGCTTCGACGTGGCCTCGGTCGTCCCGACGGCCGCGGCGGCTGGGACGTCGACGTGCTCGGAAGCGCGTTCTGACGCGTTGCGGCGGTCGCCGCTGCCGCCTGCGCGGTGCCAGCAGCCCGTGTGCCAGTGCCGGCGATCGTCCGGCGACGTCGAAGGCGGGATCACGACCTTGTGCGCCTTCGCCCGGGCCGGATCTCGTGGTCGCAACCGGGGCACCGGTACGATCTTCTCGGCTTGGTACAGCTGCACGTGCCGCACCTCGACTCCCCGCCGGCGCTCGGTCCATTCGTGCTCGGCGGCTCACCGCGGAAGCGCGGCCCACAGCACGAGCTAGCGCGACGACCAGCAGCGCGACCGCCACGAGTACGATGTCGCTCGCGGCGCTTCACTCTGCGGCCGGAACGGGTTGAAACCCACGCAGCTACGGTAACGCCCCGATCGGATTCGCTGCTCGTCGAGCGCGCTCGACGGTGTCGTCACGCTGCACGCTCAACCGCCCCGAGAAGAAGAACGCGCATCACCGGCGAGATGTGGGCGGGCTGATCGAGCTGTTCGAGGCGGTCGCGACGAATCCCCGACGACCGCGTGCTCGTGATCACCGGCGCAGGTGACGGCTTCTGCTCGGGCGCCGACCTCGCCGACGGCGGCACGCGACGCAGGCGGGTCGCAGGCGGTGGCGCTCGCCGGCATGCGCACGGTCGGTCGACCGCGTCTCGCGCCTGCATCGCAGCTCGCGAAGCCGACGATCGCCGCGGTCAACGGTGTGGCCGCCGGAGCGGGCTGCAACTTGCGCTCGGCTGCGACCTGATCATCGCGTCCGGACACGGGCGCTTCAGCGAGATCTTCTCAAGCGCGGCCTCGTCGTCGACTTCGGCGGCTCGTGGGTGCTGCCCCGGCTCGTCGGCATGCACCGCGCAAGGAGCTCGTCGCTGCTCGCCGACGTGATCGGCGCGACCGAAGCCGAGACGCATCGGCCTCGTCAACCGGGTGCGTTCGCGCACGACCAGCTCGAGACGACGGTGAAGGAGATCGCGACCCGGCTCGCCAACATGGCGCCGCTCGCGCTCGCGGCGTCGAAGCGGTTGCTCGATCAGTCGTTCCGGCGTCGTCGATGGCCGAGGCGCTCGAGCGCCGAGAACACCGCGCAAGCGCTGATGGCGACGACGCAACGACGCGCGAGGCGATCCTCGCGTTCTTCGAAGGCCGCGAGCCGCGCTTCACCGGCTCGTGAGCGAGCGTCCGCGGACGTGAGCGGTACAGGTGACTGGCGTGGGCTCGGCGCTGCGTCGTCGCGCGCGGTGCACGACTCGCGTCGCGGTCGAGGCTCGCGGGATCCGGCCGCAGCCAGGCGCCGTGCCACTCCCACTCGGCCGAGCAGCGCGGGCACGTCAGCAGCATCGAGCCGCCCGAGAGGAACTCGGCGTCGATCGGGCGTGCTGTCGTAGGGGCACTGCGTGAGTTCCACGACCCAAATGGTCGGCCGATTCGGCGGAAGCTGAAGAACTCGTCGCGTAGCTCCCGCCCGCAGGGCGCTCAGGCCCCGGACCGGACGCCCCGGCTCAGGGCGGCCACCACAGCCACGCTGCCGCTGGATCCGACCGGCCCGCTCCAGCGCAGGTCAGCGCCCCGCGCCCAGGCGGGCCGGCGCCATCTTGGTGTGGCGCTCGAGGTCGTCGGCGGTCGCCGGGTCGCCGCCGAGCGCTCGCAGCACCGCGGCCTCGTCGCGGTCGGACGGGCGAGTCCGAGCCCGACAGGCGCCAGTCGCCGGGCTGGATGCCGCCCCGGCCGAGCGCGATCAGGACGTCGCCCGGGTCGAGCAGCGCCTCGGCGCCGTCACCGATGAGCGTTGCACCCGCAGCGCGACCGGGTTGCGGCGCGACGCCGGGCAGCACGAGACGTCGCGGGCGTACTCGAGCTGCGCAGCAGCCGTGATCGCGCGCCGCCCCGCGTGCCGCGCTTCGACGACCACGACGACGTCGGCCAGCGCACGCGATGATCCGGTTGCGCGACGGGAAGCGCTCCGGCAGCGGCTGCACGCCGTAGCCGTGCTCGCTGACGACCAAGCCCTGCTCGCGCACCCGCTCGTAGAGTCGCGGTGGCGTCGCGGGTACGTGACGTCGAGCCCGGTCGCGACGACGCCGACCGTCAGCCCGCCCGCGTCGAGCGCGCCCTCGTGCGCGGCGCCGTCGATCCCGATCGCCAATCCGCTCACCACCGTCACGCCGGCGTCGGCGAGATACGCCGCCGAGCTCGCGCGCGTCGGCGAGACCGTGCGGCGTCGCCGCCCGCGTACCGACGACGGCGACCCGCGCCGCGTCGAACGCGTCGGGCCGTTCGCCTTCGCCGAGCAGCACCAGCGGCCGGTCGGGGAGCGGGTCGGAGATGGGGTAGCCGTCGTCGTCCGCGATCCAGACCCGCGTGTTGCGCGTCGCGCAGCAGCGTTCGACCGTGCGCGACTCGCGAGCTCGCGCCACTGAGACGCGAGCGTGGCCGGGTCGGTCTCCTCGCAGCGCCCGATGAACGCGCGGCTCGTCCGCGCGCACCTCGGCGAGCGCGGCGACGGGATCGCCGCAGCCGTCGAGCATGCGGCGGATGCGGGGCGGCGTGATCAGCGGCAGTGACGCCAGCGTCGCCGCGGCGACGGCGCTTCGTCGGCGGTCACCACACGTCCTCTCGCAGCCATGGCGCGCGCGATGTCGTCGGCGCTCACCGTGCTCGCGGTCGTCGAGATCGGCCAGCGTCCGCGCGACGCGTCGCACCCGGGCCGCGCCGCGCCCGGTGAGCCGGCGCAGCCGGCACGCGTCGATCCACGCGCGTGCGCGTCGCGTCGGCGAGCGGGACGGTCGCCGCCAGCGCGCCCGGCCGGGACGTGGGCGTTCCGCTGCCACGATGTGTCGCGAAGCGAGCCCGCTGGCGTTCGCCGCGCTGACTCGACGCCCGTGCGGACCTCGGCCGACGACGCGCCGGTTCCGTGCCGGGCGACTCGATCCGCAGGCGCAGGTCGAACCGGTCGAGCAGCGGCGCCGACAGGCGGCGCGCGTAGCGCGTGCGATGCGCATCGCTGCAGCGGCAGTCGCGCTCGATCCGCCCGCACGGGCACGGGTTGCGCACGCGACGAGCAGGAAGTCGGCGGGCAGCTGGATCGTGCCCGACGCCCGGCTGATGCGGATCACCCGTTCCTCGAGCGGCTGGCGCAGCGCTTCGAGCACGCTGACTCGGGAACTCGGGCGTCTCGTCGAGGAACAGCACCCCGCGATGGGCGAGCGTGACTTCGCCCGGGCGCGACGCGGGCTGCCGCCGCCGACCAACGCGACTGCCGACGCTGTGGTGCGGCGCGGAACGGCGGCCGGGTGCGCAGGACCGACGTCGCGCCGCGCCCGCGGCCGAGTGGATGCGCGTGACGTCGAGCGCGTCGTCGCGGTCGAGGTCGGGCAGGATCGTCGGCAGGCGACGGGCGAGCATCGTCTTCCCGACTCCGGGCGGACCGACCAGCAACATGTGGTGCCCGCCGGCCGCCGCGGCCGCCAGCGCGATGCGCGCGTGCACGAGCCCCTGCACGTCGGCGAGGTCGAGCGGCTCGTCGGCGTCGCAGTCGGCATCGCGCGCACCGGCGCGGCTCCGGCGGATCGGGCCACGGCGCTTCGCCCTTCAAGCACGCGTGCAGCTCGCCGAGCGTGCGCGCCGCACGTCGCACGCCGGGCACGAGCTGCGCCTCGGCGGCATTCGTACTCGGCACGATCATGCACTCGACGCCCCGCCGCCTCAGCGCGTCGACGAGCGCAGAGCGTGCCGACCACCGGTCGCACCGCGCCGTCGAGCCCGAGCTCGCCGAGCACGCCGACGCCGTCGAGCACGCCGGCCGGCAAGGTCGCCGTCGGCGCTCGTGAGCGCGAGCGCGATCGCGAGCTCGAGGCCCGAGCCGCTCTTGCGCACCGGCGCGGCGCGAGGTTCACCGTCACGCGCTTCTGCGGCCACTCCAAGCCCGACGAGAGCAGCGCAGCGCGCGCGCTCGCGCGACTGCGGCCGGCCGCATCGGGCAGACCGACGACCGTGTATCCGGGCAGCCCTCGGGATACGTGGACCTCGACGGTGACCGCGCGCCCGTCGACGCCTTCGAGCACCGCACTCCTGACCGACGCCAGCACGCCGCGACCTCCTCGTTTGCGATCCGCTGTCGTCGATGAGGAGGTCGATGACCGCGACCACGACGGTCCGGCCACGGTACGGCAGCGGTGCGACAGCTGCGCACGCCGAGACAAGCACGGAACGTGGTGCGGACAACTAACGTCGTTCGGCTCATGGCGAAGCAACGACGATCCGGGCCGGCGTTCGCATCGTCGCTCACGGGCGTCAGCGAGCACACGCCGCGCGCGTACACGCACGACGTCGACGAGTTCGTCGCGTGGTGCGAGCGCGGTGGCTGCAAGTGCGCGGCCGACCTCGACCATCGCATCGCTGCGCCGCTACTCTCGTACCTCCAGGCGCGGGATTCTGAAGAGCGTCGATCTCAGCGCAAGGCCGCGTCGGTGCACGCGTACGTCGCGGTTCCTCCGCCAGCCGCGGCGTCGTCACGCGCGACGTCGCGCGCGCCTGCGCACGCCGCGGGCGATCAGAAGCTGCCGCGCGTTCCCCGCCGCGACGGCGCCGATCGCGCTGCTCGACGGCGCCGCGACTGACGTCGCCGACGCCGACGGCCCGCAGGCGCAGCGCGACCTCGCCGCTGCTCGAGCTGCTCTACGGCGGGCCTCCGCGTGAGCGAGTGCTGCGGCCTCGACGTCGACGTCCGTCGACCTCGCGCAAGGCCACCGTCACCGTGCTCGGCAAGGGCTCGAAGGTCCGCCGCCTACCGCTCGGCGAGCCCGGCCTGCGACGCCGTGTCGCCTACGTGCACTCCGCGCGCCCGAGCTCGCTGTCCGGCGCGCCGACCAACGCGCTCTTCGTCAACGCCCGGGGCCACCGGATGACGCCCGGGACGCGGCGGGTGCTCGCCCGCCATCCCGCTCGCCGACGGCCGCACCCTGCATCCTCACGCTCTGCGGCATGCCTACGCGACGCACCTGCTCGAGGGCGGCGCCGATCTCAGAGCTGTTCAGGAGCTGCTCGGACACGCCGATGTGGGTACGACGCAGGTCTACACTCACGTAACTCGTGATCGACTGTGGTCGGTGTACGAACGGACGCACCCTCGGGCCTAGGGAAGCAGGGCAACACAGCGTGGACGAGTCCGCCGCGGACATCGCCGAACTCTGGCGAGCACTACAAGGAGCGCAGCACGCCGCGACGCGCGAGCGGCTTGATCCTGCACTACTCGCCGCTCGTGAAGTTCGTCGCCGGCCGCGTCGCCGCCGGCCTGCCGCAGAACATCGAGCAGTCCGACCTCGTCAGCTACGGCATCTTCGGGCTCATCGGCGCGATCGACAAGTTCGATCCCGGCCGCGGCTACAAGTTCGAGACCTACGCGATCGCCGCATCAAGGGCGCCATCATCGACGAGCTGCGGTCGATCGACTGGGTGCCGCGCTCGGTGCGCGCCAAGGCGCGGTCGATCGAGCGGGCGTACTCGAAGCTCGAGAACGAGCTGCAGCGCAGCCCGAGGACAGCGAGGTCGCCGACGAGCTCGGCATGACCGAGGACGAGCTCGCGACAGACGCTCGGCCAGATCAGCTTCGTCGGCGTCGTCGCGCTCGACGAGCTGCTTCGAGCGCGGCTCGGAGCGGGGCAGCGGCGCGACGGTCGGCGACACGATCGCCGGCGGCGGTCACGACCCGGTCGAGGCGTTCGAGTCGGAAGAGATGCGCCAGGTGCTCGCCGACGCGATCAACCGCATGCCCGACCGTGAACGCCTCGTGCTCACGCTCTACTACTACGAGGGCCTGACGCTCGCCGAGATCGGCAGCGTGCTCGGCGTGACCGAGAGCCGCGTCTGCCAGATCCACACCAAGGCGATCTTCCAGCTGCGTTCGCGCCTCTCCGAACCGCTCCCCGAGCGCGGCCTCATCACCTGATCTGGACGCATCCCCATGGATCTTGTCGTCAGGGGCGCAGTAGGTTCGACGCGTCTTCCCTTCCTTCCCGAGTCGTCGTCTCGCTCGTCGGGAGTGACAGGTGCGCCGGTTCGTCTTCGTTTGTCTTGTGGTCGCGTTGCTCGCGTCGCGGACGCGTCGCTGCCGCCCGGGAGCGCGCTGGGTCGGCCGGTGCCCGGTGCCGTCGTCCGGCCGTTCGATCCGCCGGCGAGCCGCTTCGGCGCCGGTCACCTCGGCGTCGACCTCGCAGCCCCGCCCGGCACGCCGGTGCTGGCCGCCGGTCGGGAGTCGTGTCGTTCGCAGGCACGGTCGCGGAGCACGGCACCGTCGTGATCGCGCACGCGGGCAACCTGCGCACGTCCTGCTCTGTTCCTCGCGTCGATCGCGGTGCGGCGGCGGGAGACGGTGCGTGCCGGCGAGGTCGTCGGCACGACCGGCGGCACGGGCGACGGCCACGACGGCACCGTGCTGCACGTCGGCCTCGCGCTCGGGCGACACCGTACCTCGACCCGATGACGCTGTTCGGTCCACCCGATCTCACCGCGATCGTGCACCTCGCGCCGACCTCCGTGCCGCCGCATCCCGCGAGCGTGGCGGCGGGAGCGACGTGCGCTCCTCGACGGTGTCGATGCGCGGCGCCCGTGCCGTTGTGCACGTCGGTCGCGCAGCGCTCGAGGCTGGGTGGCCGTGCGCTCGCCACCGCCTTCCCGGTAGCAAGCGGCGCTCGCGCGCAGCGTGCGCGATTGGATCGCGCAGCGTCGCCGCTGCGACCCGGACGCGCCGCCGGCCGACGGCGACAGGTGGTTCGAGTCACCGGGTGATGGTCGTTGCCGGCATCGAGAGCAGCATGACTGCGGGCGCGCCGCCGCTGTCGCTTCCCGGTCGCGCGACGCTCGGCTACCAACCCGACGAGGTCACGTACTTCTCGTACGCACCGAACCGGCGACCGCTACCAGCCGGCCGACACCGAGGGGCCCGATCATGGAGGCCGCCCGTCGCCTCGGCCGCGCAACTCCGCGCCCTGCAGCGCCGCGAACCGGGCCGCGAGGTCGACCTGATCGGCACTCCGCAGGGCGGCGTGGTCGTCGAGGCGTTCCTCACGCAGCTCTACGGCCCGGGCGACCGGTCGTACTCCGCCGCTCGGCACGGTCGTCGACCCTGTCGTCGCCGCTTCGCGGGCGCCGCGCTAGCTGCACGCGGCGGCCGGACATCGACCGCGCGCGCTTCCGGTGCCGACTCTGCTGCGCCACCGATTTGCCGCTCGCACGGGACTCCGGCGGTCGCGAGCTCGACCCCGGACTCGGCCCTCACGCATCGGCTGGAAGGCGCGGCTGCCCGACGACGTCGAGCTGACCACGATCGGTTCCGCCACCGACCTTGTCGTGCCGGCGACCGCGCCGCCACGCGGAGGGGCGCACCCCACCCTCGCAGTCCTGCCGCTCGCACTCAACGCACACAAGGGGCGTCCTCACCGACCCGACCGCTGCAAGGGGCGTGCGGGCGGCGCTCAGCCGCCGGGCGCTGCCGTGTCTGTCGCTGGTCACGAGTGTCGAGCTCTGCGCTGCTCCCGCGCGGTCGTCTCACAGCACCGAGGTCGACCTCGGAGCCGGCGGCGCCGTCGCCGGGCGGCTCGCCGACCTCCGTCCGTGACTCCCGCGAGCTGCCCGAACGCCCTCGAATCGGCCCGGATCCCCCGGTTGGCCCGCGAGGGCGGCCGCTGGACTGGGAGCCCTACCCCGTCACTGATTCCACCAAGCACGTCCGCAACCTGAGGTGGCGCCCGACTGCAAAGTCAGCCGGGTGCTCGCGCGGACGGAAGATCGAACCTTTAGGAGGCACGGCCGTGGCCGTCGTGAGCATGAAGCAGCTGCTGGAGGCCGGCGTCCACTTCGGCCACCAGACCCGGCGCTGGAACCCGAAGATGCGGCGCTTCATCTTCGGCGAGCGCAACGGCATCTACATCATCGACCTGCAGCAGACGCTGGAGCGCATCGACACCGCCTACCGGTTCGTCCGCGAGCACCGTCGCCGACGGCGGCACGCGTCCTGTTCGTCGGCACCAAGAAGCAGGCGCAGGAGCCGATCGCAGACGCAGGCCAGCGCGTGCGGCATGCCGTACGTCAACTACCGCTGGCTCGGCGGCATGCTCACCAACTTCCAGACGGTGCACTGCGCGTCGCGAAGCTGCGCGAGCTGCGAGCGCCTGCGTCGACTCCGGCGAGGTCGACGCAGATGTCGAAGAAGGAAGGCCTGAAGGTCGCCGCGACCTCGCGAAGCTCGAGCGCAACCTCGGCGGCATCCAGCAACCTCGAGAAGCTCCCGAGCGCGATCTTCGTGATCGACACGAAGAAGGAGCACATCGCGGTCACCGAGGCGAACCGGCTCGGCATCCCGGTCGTCGCGGTCGTCGACACCAACTGCGATCCCGACGTCATCGACTACGTGATCCCCGGCAACGACGACGCGATCCGCTCGGCGCAACCTGATGTGCCGCGTCATCGCCGACGCGGTCGATCGAAGGCCGCGAGATCGCAGCGCGGCGCAACGCGCGCCCGGGCACCGCGTCCGAGGACGGCGCCGCAGCGCCGCCGCCGCGCCGCTGCGCCCGCCGCAGCGCACGCCCGAAGCAGGAGAGCGGCGTTCCAGGAGCAAGCAGCGCGCGGCCAAGGCCGCGGCCGCCGAAGCAGCGCGAGCGCGAGGCGCGGCCCGCGGCCGCCGAAGGCAGCCAAGGCCGCAGCCGACGCCGCCGAGCCGCCGCGAGCCGACGCCGCGAGCCGCCGGCCGCGAGCCGCGACGCGAGGCCGCGCCGCCGAACGCCCGAGCAGCGCCCGGTCGGCGCCGACGACGACGCGCAGCGGAGGCGCGAGGCGACGATGGCTGAGATCTCCGCCAAGGACGTCGCGGCGCTCCGCAAGATCACCGGCGCCGGGATGATGGACTGCAAGAAGGCGCTGCAGGAGACCGGCGGCGACATCGAGGCGCGCCAAGGACTGGCTGCGCGAGAAGGGCATCGCGGGCGCGGCGAAGCGAGCGGGCCGCGAGGCCGACCGAGGGCGCGATCGAGGTGCTCGTCGACGGCAACGTCGGCGCGATCGTCGAGCTGAACTGCGAGACCGACTTCGTCGCCAAGGGCGACGTCGTTCAACGCAGGCGCTCGCTGCGCTCACGAAGATCGTCGCTCGAGCAGGGCGACGCACGACCTCGGCGCGCAGCAGCTCGACGGCGAGACGGTCGACGACTTCGTGAAGGGCCTCGCCGGCAACGCTGGGCGAGAACATCGAGCTCGGCCGCGTCGTCCGCTTCGAGACCACCGACGGCCTCGCTCGACGGGTACAAGCACATGCAGAACGAGCGCGGCATCGTCGGCGTGCTCGTCGAGCTCGGCGGCGTCGACCCGTCGCGACGCAGGCCGCGAGGTCGCGCACGACATCGCGCTGCACATCGCGAGTCGCCGCGCCGCGCTACGTCACGCGCGACGACGTGCCCGCCGACGTCGTCGAGCGCGAGCGCGACGATCTACGAGACGCAGACCCGCAACGAGGGCAAGCCCGAGCAGGCCTGGCCCAAGATCGTCGAGGGCAAGCTCAACGGCTTCTACAAGGACCGTCGCGCTCGCTCGAGCAGCCGTTCGTCAAGGACCAGAAGTCGACGATCGGCGGCGCTCGTGCGAGGGCTCGGCGAGCGATGCCGCGGTCCGTCGTTTCGCCCGCGTCAAGATCGGCGAGGAGTGGCGACCGACCCGTCGGAGCACGAGGAGCGGCTGATGTCGGAGAGCAAGTACCGACGAGTGGTGCTGAAGCTCTCGGGTGAGGCGTTCGCCGACCAGCGACTCGGCTTCGGGCATCGACGCCGACGTCGTCCAGCGCATCGCCGACGAGGTCACGAAGGCCCGCGCCGACCTCGGCGTCGAGATCGCGATCGTCGTCGGCGGCGGCAACATCTTCCGCGGCATGACGCGGCGCACGAGCGGGCATGGACCGCGCCGCGCCGACTACATGGGCATGCTCGGCGACCGTGATCAACGCGCTCGCGCTGCAGGACGCGCTCGAAGTCGCTCGGGCAGCCGACGCGCGTGCAGACCGCGATCACGATGGCGCAGGTCGCCGAGCCGTACATCCCGCTGCGGGCGATCCGCCACCTCGAGAAGGGCCGGGTCGTGATCTTCGCGGCCGGCACCGGCAACCCGTACTTCACCACCGACACCACCGCCGCGCTGCGCGCCGCGGAGATCGGCGCCGACGCGATGCTGAAGGGCACGCACTCCGGCGTCGACGGCGTCTACAGCGCCGACCCGCGCCGCGATCCCGACGCGGTGAAGCTCGACGACGGTCAGCCACCTCGACGTGCTGCAGCCGCGGCCTGCAGGTGATGGACTCGACCGCGATCACGTTCTGCATGGACAACTCGCTGCCGATCATCGTGTTCGACGTGACCGCAGCCGGGAAACATCATGCGCGCGCTGCTCGGCGACGACGATCGGCACGCTCGTGAGCGCGGGAGCGCGGCCGGACAGTGATCGACTGATGCACGCCAAGGTCGACGAGGCGCAAGGACAAGATGCACAAGGCCGTCGCGCATCATGCAGGAGGAGTTCGCCGGGCATCCGCACCGGCCGCGCGACGCCGGCGACTCGTCGAGAAGCTGCAAGGTCGACTACTACGGATCCGAAGTCCCGCTGCAGCAGCTCGCGAGCTTCTCCGTGCCCGAGCCGCGCGTGCTCGTCGATCTCCGCCTACGACAAGAGCGCGATCAAGGCGATCGAGAAGGCGATCCAGGCCAGCGACCTCGGCGTCACCCCGTCGAACGACGGCGCGGTCATCCGGCTCGCGTTCCCGGAGCTCACCGCCGAGCGGCGCAAGCGGCTCGTGAAGGTCGTGAAGACGCGGGCGGAAGACGGCGCGAGTCGCCGTCCGCAACGTCCGCCGCCAGCGTCCGCCAGAGCTCGAGCATCTCGAGAAGGACGGCGAGCTCTCGCGCGACGACCTCGACCGCATCGAGAAGGAGCTGGAGAAGCTGACGCACGACGTGCGTCGCCGAGATCGACACGATGTCGGGCCACAAGGAGAAGGAGCTGCTCGAGGTCTGATCCGGCGGCTGGTTCCCGCCGCCCGAGCGGGCCGCGGCCGGTACGGACGGCGCGGACGAGTGCCCGTCTAACCTTCTACGGTCGAGAACGTGTGAGGGTGAGGAACACGTGAGCGACCTGTACGACGACGAACGTTCGCCCGTCGAGGAGTCCGCATCCTCGGCGCCGAAGAACGCGTGCGAGCCTCGACGCCGAGAAGCACGCCGACGAAGCCGACGCGCGAAGAGCCCGAAGACGAGCGCTCGCTCATCCTCGACGACGAGCCGGTCGACCTGCGCGACGGCGCGTGCCGACGACGACATCCGTTGATGCCGAGCCGCCGCTGACGAGCCCGTGGTCGGCGCGCCGCCTACGACGATCTCCTGCCCGGAACCGACCCGATCGCCGACCATCCGGTCCGCCCGACAACGGCGGCGGGTGCGGTCAGGTCCCCGACCGGCGAGTGCCGCCGCTGCCGCACTGGACCGAGCCGCCGACCGGCGCAGTGCCGGCGATCTTCACTGACGACTCGAAGCCGGACGGACGCTCGACGCCTGGGCGTCGGCGAGCAGTTCCCAGCCGCTTCCGGGCCGAGGGCCCGACTGGGCGGCAGTCCGACTTCGCCGACGGATCTCTCGGACGAGCACGCTGAAGCTCGGCGCGCTCGGCGAACGCAGGCGCCAGTCGACGAGGAGGAGCGCGCTTCGCAGCGCGACCTTCGCCGCCCGGCGCCAGGGCCGCAGGCTGGCGCCGAGCCGCGACCGCCACGCCCGTCCGCGCGCGAGCGCCGAGGCTGGCGCGCGATCTCCGTGCCGCGACGGCTGCCCGACCTGGCGATCCTGACCGCATCCAGCGGCCGCGGTCGGTCGCGATCGTGTGCTTCACGCAGGGCCGGCGGTGACCGTCGTCTTCGCGGCCGCTGATCGTCGGCGGTCGCGACGCTCGGAGCTCGCGAGCTCGTCTGCAGAAGCGCGGCCTCCGCCCGCGCGACGCTCGTCGCGCTCGTCGCGTGCACGCTGTCATGCCGATCGCAGCCTACAACTTCGGCACCGACTGCGTATCCGGTGTTCTTCGCGGCTGGTCGTCATCGTGTCGATGCTGTGGTTCCTGTGGGGAGATCACGCCGGGCCGTCCGCTACCGGGCGTCGCGAGCACGCTGCTCGTCGTTCGCGTACGTCGGCGGGCTCGGCGGATCGCCGGGCTTGTCTCGCCGCGGGTGCGGCACGACGGCGTCGGCCTCATCCTGGGCGTGGCGTTGTGCGTGATCGCCTACGACGTCGTCGGCTTTCTTCGTCGGTTCGCAGTTCGGGCCACACGCCGGTCGCGCCGAAGGTGCTCGCCCAACAAGACGCGTCGAAGGCACGTGTCGCGGGCGTGACTCGCGTCGGTCGTTGATCGGGCGGCGTCGCTGGTCGGCAGATCGGCCCGTGGACGATCGGGCAAGGGCTGCGTGCTCGGCGCTGCTCGTCGCGGTCGGCGCCTTCATCGGCGACCTGTGCGAGTCGATGCTCAAGCGCGACCTCGGCACTGAAGGACTCTCGGGTCGCTGCTCCCGGGTCACGGCGGCGTGCTCGACCGCTTCGACTCGCTGCTCTTCTGCCTGCCGATCGCCTACTACCTCGCGCTGCAGCTCAAGATCTGCTGACGCAGCCCGGTCCGACGCGGACTCCCAGGTCCGAGCCGTAGGCTGGATGCGATGACCCGCGGCGTCGTCGATCCTGGGTTCGACCGGGCTCGATCGGCACCCAGGCGCTCGACGTCATCGCGCCGCCACCGCGACGAGTACCAGGTCGTCGCGCTCGCCGCCGGCCGCAACGCCGAGCTGCTCGCCGAGCAGGCGCGAGCTTCGGCGTCGCCGGCCGAGCTCGCGCGCTCCTGCGCCGACGACCCCGAGGCGCTGGCCGAGCTCGCCGCGCATCCCGACGCCGACGTCGTGCTCAACGCGGTCGTCGGCTTCGCCGGACTGCCCGCGACGATCGCCGCGCCTCGAGGCGCGGCAAGCGGCTCGCGCTCGCCAACAAGGAGAGCCTGATCGCCGGCCGGCCCGGTCGTGCCGCAGCTGCGCGCCGCGGCGGCGCGCGAGATCGTGCCCGTCGACTCCGAGCACTCCGCGGTCTACCAGTGCCTGCGCGCCGGGCAGCCGACGCGAGGTCGCGCGCATCGTCCTCACCGCGAGCGGCGGCCCGTTCCGCGGCCGCACCGCGGACGAGCTCGCGACGGTCACGCGTCGCCGACGCGCTGCGCCACCCGACGTGGACGATGGGCGCCAAGATCACGATCGACTCGTCGACGCTGATGAACAAGGGCCTCGAGGTGATCGAGGCCCACGAGCTGTTCGGCGTCGACTTACGACCGCATCGACGTCGTCGTGCACCCGCAGTCGATCGTGCACGGCATGGTCGAGTTCGTCGACGGCGCGACGATCGCGCAGCTCTCGATGCCCGACATGCGCCTGCCCGATCGGCCTCGCGCTCGGCGCGCCCGATCGGCTCGCCGAGGCGTTCGGCGCCATCGACTGGACGACGCTCGGCACGCTCACGTTCGAGCCGCCCGACCGTCGACGCGTTCCGGTGCCTCGGCACTCGCCTACGACGCCGGGCGCGCGCGGGGGCACCGCGCCCGCGGTGCTGAGCGGCGCCAACGAGGTCGCGGTCGAGGCGTTCCTCGGCCGATCGGATCGCGTGGACCGCGATCGCCGAGATCGTCGACAGAAGTGCTGAGCGCGGGCACCGGGAGCGCCGATGAGGTAGCCGACGTGCTCGACGCCGATCGCGGTCGCGCGTGAGCGCGCCGCTGCGCTGTCGTCGAACGAAGGAGCGCTGGCGTGAAGGATCCGTTCGAGCGGCGTGAGCGTCCGCGGCGCGCAAGGCGATGCTGCTCACGGTCGCCGCGGCGTTCGCTGGTCGTCGTCGTACGGGCTCGTGTTCCCGACCGCAGGTCGCGCATCGTCGGCGTCGTGCTGACCCTCCCGCTGATCATCATGCTGCACGAGGCCGGCCACTTCGTCGACCGCCAAGCGACCGGCATGAAGGTCACGGAGTTCTTCGTCGGCTTCGGGCCGCGCATCTGGTCGTTCCAGCGTGGCGAGACCGAGTACGGCGTCAAGGCGGTGCTCGCTCGGCGGCTACTGCAAGCATCATCGGCATGACGAACCTCGAAGAGGTCGACCCCGAAGACGAGCCGCGCGCCTACCGCTCGGAAGGGATACTCTCGCGCGTCGGTGTCGCGCTGTGCCGGCCCGGCGGTGCACTTCGTCATCGCGCTCGTGCTGATGTTCTCGATCTTGCTCGATCGCCGGCGACGTCGCTCACGAACCGGCGCGCTCACCAAGCTCGACGCGGTGACGCTGGCGCCAAGGCCGCGGCGGGCTGCGCGCGGCGACACGCATCGTCGCGATCGACGGGCGCACGGATCACCAACTGGGATCCAGGTCTGTGGGCGCGATCCGAGCACAACGGCCGGGCAGACCAGGTGCGATCGTCGTCGACCGCGACGGCGTGGCACGTCACGAAGGACGTCGACGCTGACGCAGACAGGTCGTCGACGAGCGCAGGGCGTCGTCGCCGGCATCGCGCCGCGATCATCGAGTTCCGCAGCCGGCGTGCTCGTCGGTTCGATCGCCGAAGCGCGCCCGGCGGCGTGGTCACGACGTCGGCCACGCGGCGATCGAGCGCGCTCGGCACGCATCTTCTCGCCGTCGGGCATGTACGCAAGATACTTCCACGTGCTCGCCGGCACCGACAAGAGCCAGCAAGCCGACCAGAACACGCGCTTCCCTGTCGCCGATCGGCTTCGCCAGGCCGCGGCGCACGCGGTCGGCGACGGGCTGGCTCTGCAGTCGTCGGCTGCTCCTGCGTGGCATCAACGTGATTCGTCGGCCTCGTTCAACCTCGTGCCGCTGCTGCCCGTTCGACGGCGGGCACATCGCGATCGCGACGTACGAGTAGGTCGTCGTCGAAGATCACGCGCCGCAGGGTCGAGGTCGACGACAGCAAGCTGATGCCGATCGCGGCGTCGGTGCTGGTCGCTCCTGTTGTTCATCTTCGCTGTCGTCGATGTTCCTCGACATCACGCACACGCCGTCGCGCAACCCCGTTCTGATCGGCGCTCGGCGGCCGCAAGTCGGGCAGGCCGCGCGTGGCGATGCCGTGGCGATCTCGTGGCGACCGGTGAACGGTCCGGATGACGCCCCACGCTAGCCTGAGTCATGCGCGAACGGCGGCCGACCGTCAGATCATGGTCGGCACGGTGGCGGTCGGCGGCGGCGCGCCGGTCTCGGTGCAGTCGATGACCACCACCAAGACCGCCGACGTCGACGGCACGCTCGCGCAGATCTACGCGCTCGCCGCCGCCGGCTGCCGACATCGTGCGCTGCACGTGCAACGAGGAGGCCGCGGCCGAGGGCCTCGCGCAGATCGTGCCGCGCTCGCCGGTGCCGATCGTCGCCGACATCCACTTCCAGTACAAGCTCGCGCTCGCGGCGATGGAGGCGGGCGTGCAGGGCTTGCGGCTCAACCCCGGCAACATCCGCAAGCCCGAGCACATCAAGGCTGGTCGCGAGCGAAGCGCAGGACCGCGGCCTGCCGATCCGCATCGGCGTCAACGCCGGCTCGCTCGATCCCGACGATCGCCGAGCAGCACGGCGGCGTCACGCCCGAGGCGCTCGTCGCGTCGGCGCAGCGCGAGCTCGACCTACTTCGCCGAGGTCGGCTTCGACGACGTGAAGATCTCGGTGAAGGCGTCGAACGTGCCGCTGATGATCGACGCGTACCGCCTGCTCGTCGGAGACCGTCGACCATCCGCTGCACCTCGGCGTCACCGAAGCCGGGCCGCTGCCGCCGGGCCTGATCAAGTCGACGGCCGGCATCGCGACGCTGCTCGCCGAGGGCATCGGCGACACGATCCGCTTCTCGCTCACCGCCGACCCGGTCGAGGAGGCCAAGGCCGGCCGCCAGCTGCTCGAGGCGCTGGGTCTGCGCGAGCGCAAGGGCCTCGACCTCATCGCGTGCCCGTCGTGCGGGCGCGCCGAGGTCGACGTGATCCAGCGTCGCCGCGAGGCGCAGGCCGCGCTCGGAGAGCGCAACATCCCGCTCCAGGTCGCGGTGATGGGTTGCGTCGTGAACGGGCCGCGGCGAAGCGCGCGAAGCCGACCTCGGCATCGCCGGCGGGCGCGGGCAAGGGTCACCTGTTCGTGAAGGGCCACGTCGTGCGCGCCGTGCCCGAGGCCGAGATGGTCGCAGCGCTCGTCGACGAAGCCGAGAAGCATCATGGCCGAAGGGCATCGAGGCGCGCATCGCCGCCGAGGCGCGAACGCGGAGCGATCGCGGCGGCCGAACGCGACGAGCTCGCTGGCAGATCCAGGGCGTCGGCGCGAACGACGTCGGCCGAACGGGTCGCGCATTCGCGAGATGACCTGCGCGAGTCGACACGCCCGGCCGACCGTGCAGGCACGCGGCCACGGAGCGAGTGAGCCTCCGCGACCCATCGGCCGGCGTGTTCCTCCGGTACTCGATCGCTGGCGGCTGCGTCCAGCGCGGCCGTGCGGTGTCTCGGCGCCAAGGTGGCAGAACCGGCTCGAGTCAGGCTAGCGCCGATCGAAGCCAACGGATCGCCACCGGCGCTGCTGTCGCTGCTGCCGCTCGGGCGCTTCCGCTTCTACACGATCACCGGCGACTTCCCGCACCGCGATCGCGGCGTGCGTACAGGCTGCAGGTGACGGGCCTCGTCGAACGGCCGCTCACGATCTCACGTACGCGCAGCTCACGGCGATGCCGCAGACGCAGCATCGCGCGCGACTTCCAGTGCGTCACCGGGCTGGCGGGTGCCCGACGTGCAGTGGACGGGCGTGCGGCTCTCGACGCTGCTCGATCGCGCCGGCGTGAAGCCGGAGGCGACGGCGCTGCGTTTCGTCTCGTTCGACGGCGCGTACACCGAGAGCCTCACGCTCGCGCAGGCCCGCCGGCGCCGACGTGCTCGTCGCCTACGAGCTCGACGGCGAGCCGCTGTCGACGCGATCACGGCGGGCCGGTGCGGCTCTACGTCGCCCGATGTACGGCTACAAGTCGTGCAAGTGGCTCGAGTCGCATCGAGCTCGACCGCCGCAGGTCGTGCCCGGCTACTGGGAGCACCGCGGCTACGACGTCGACGGTTTGGTCGGGCAAGAGCAACGGCCGCGACGACGAGCCGACGCTGACGTGCACCGTGACGCGCCGACGCGCGCCTGCCGCGCTGTCGACCGGCGTCGAGCGGCTGCGCGCACTGGTGCACCGCGACGCTCTGTCTGATCGACGCTGTTGCGACCGGCTTCAGCCTCTACGCCGGGCCGCTGTCGGCATCTCGTCGGCCGGCGCGAGTCTGGTGCGCACGATCCACGTGTACTCCGGGCTGCTGCTCCCGATTCCGGTGCTTGCATCGCGATCGCGCTGCGGGCCGGCGCGCAGCTGCGCCGACCTCGGACGCCTCAACCGCTGGTCGCGCGACGACCGCGCCTGGTGGCGTCGCGCAAGCGAGCGCGTCGGTGCGGCTCGGCAAGTTCAACCCCGGTCAGAAGCTCAGCGCGACGTTCATCGGGGTCCGCGATCGTCGTCATGCTGATGACGCGGCATCGATCATGCGGTGGTTCGAGCCGTTCTCCGACTCCGTGGCGGCAGGGCGCGACGTTCGTGCACGACTGGTTCGCTATCGGGTTGCTGATCGTACGCGATCATCGGGCACATCGCGCTCGCTGCGCGACCCGGACGCGATGAACGGCATGACGCACGGATGGGTGAGCGCCGATTGGGCGACGCCGGCAGTCGGCCAAGCTGTTGGTACGCCGAGCTCGAGTCAGGCGCAGGCGCAGATCGCCGACGCTCGGCGACGCTCACGCAGCCGACGGAGGACGGAGCGAGCGTGGGGTGGGCGCAGGACGAGGTGACCGTCGTCGATCGGGTGGACGGTGGTCCTGGCGATGGCATCGGCGAGCGCGAGCTGTAGCTCGTGGACCGTACCTGCTGGTCGCGAGTCGTGCACACGACCGCGGTCAGGGACGTCGACCTGATCGATCCGGCGGCCGCGTGGTACGTGCTGATCGAGTGCCCGGCCTCGACCATCGCGCGGGTCGTGGCATCGGGTCTCGTCGGCGATCCATGCGCGGGAGCCGCGGCGAGCGGGCCGGACGCGCGGGGATGCGCAGGGATCTGCAGCGCGTTAAGCGTCGCGAGCGCGCGGCGGTGACCGCCGCGAACATCGCCGACTGGTACGGCAGCCGCTGGGCGACCGGTTCCGGCAATGAAGCCGCGCCGACGTCGCGCAGAACACGAGACCGGAGACGAGATCGCGGTGGCCGGCTGCCAGAGCAGCTGCGGCGACCGGACCGCCCATCGAGTAGCCGACCGCGATCACGGGGCCGGTGTCGAGCTCCGACGAGCGTGGCGGCGCAGTCGTCGGCGCAGTCGGCGAGCCGGAACACGCAACGAGCGCAGCCCCTGGCCGTGACCCGCAGGTCGGGCGCGATACGCGCGGAAGTCGCGCGCCGAGCCGCATCGAACGCCTGGAACCAGTTGAGCGCCGCCGGTCGCGCCCCACCCGTGCAGGAGGAGCAGCGTCAGGCGCCTTCAGGGCCCGGGTAAGCTCGCGTATGAACGTGCGGCCCCGGCGGGGGTCCACGTAGCGCCCCGGCGCGAATCGGGGCCCGGGAGACCACCCGTCGCCCGCCCGATCGCCTCGCCGTCGACTGTCAGTGGGCTGCGTCGGCCCCATCGGTCGCTCCTCCCGTCGACGCCTCCGTGCGTCAGAGTCCCCAATGCTGACACAAATGCTGACACGAGCGTCGTTGGTGCGGAACGACCTCGAACCAGAAGCGCGTCGACCCGGTAGGAACGGCCAGCTCGTGGCCCGGCCCGCCGACTCGGGATGGTCGCCAGGAGGGCCCGGACCTCGGTCGAGCACGGCCGCGCTCGGCATCGAGCACCGCCACGTGGCTGAGCCGACGGCACCCGCTGCACCATCGCCTCGGGCGTGACGGTCTGGGCGTGGCGGAACTGGGCCGAGTGCAAGTCGCCGAACCCGGGCAGGTCGCGGTAGGCGCTATCCCGAAAGTGGTCGTGATCGCGCCAGGGCGCGCGCTTCTCGACCCGGTCGATGATCGACCACACGCCGTCGACCCAGTCGACGCTGCGATCACGCGAGTTCCAGACCAAGCCGACCCGGCCGCCCGGGCGGAGCACGTGCGAGCTCGGCGATGGCGCGGTCGTGATCGAACCAATGGAAGGCCTGCTGTCGACCGTTACCGCGTCGAGCGGCGCGTCTCGGAACGCGAGCTGCTCGGCGGTGGTTGCCAGCACCGGGAACGCCTGGGACGACGGCGCGGAAGCTCTCGCGCATGCCGGCGCACGGGTTCGGCCGCGATCAGATCCGCGTCCGGCGGGTGCGAGCAAGCGCCGTCAGCTTGCCGGTGCCTGCCGGCGAGGTCGACGACGCGCGCCGGACGCGATGCGCAGGTGCTCGATGAACCGCGACAGCGTCGGGCGGATACGAAGGCCGCGGCCGCCCTCGTAGTCGACAGGCATCGGAGAATCCGGCGGCCGCTACCTCCCATGAACCACGCCTGAATCTTCACTCGCGCGGCGCGGGCTCGTTCAGACGATCATGCCCGCCGGCGACGGTGTCGTTGCGTGGCCTCGTCGATCGAGGATGAAGCTGCCGGTCGTCGCGGTTGCGGCGGTACTCGTCGAAGAACAGCGGCATGGTGGTGCGCAGCGTGACGCGGCCGATCTCGTTGAGCGCCAGCGCGTCGGCGTCCTCGTCGCGGTGCAGCGTGTTGACGTCGAGCCGGTACTGCAGGTCCTTCACCAGCGCCCGCGCCCAGCGGGTGGTGTGCTTGATCGCGTACTTGCGCGCCGGCGCGCGAGCTGGCTCGCTCGCTGAACCAGCAGACCATCGCGTCGACGTCCTGGCCGACGTGCGGCCGGTTGTGCGGCCGGCAGATCATGTCGCCCCGGCTGACGTCGATGTCGTCGGCGAGGCGGATCGTGACCGACATCGGCGGCGAACGCCTCGTCGACCGGGCCGTCGGCGGTGTCGATCGGCGCGATCGTCGACGTGAAGCCCGACGGCAGCACGACGACCTCGTCGCCCGGCTTGCAGCACGCCGCTCGGCGACCTGTGCCCGCGTAGCCCGCGGTAGTCGTGGTGGCTCGTCGTCGCTGCGGCCGGATCACGTACTGCACCGGGAACCGGCAGTCGATGAGGTTGCGGTCGGACGCGATGTGCACCTCTTCGAGGTGGTGCAGCAGGCGTCGGCCCCTCGTACCAGGGCATGTTGGCGGAGCGGTCGACGACGTTGTCGCCGTGCAGCGCCGAGACCGGGATGAACGTGAGGTCGTGCGACGTCGAGCTTCGTGCGCGAACTCGCGGAACTCGTCCTTGATGCTCCTCGAAGACCGCCTGCGTCGTAGTCGACGAGGTCCATCTTGTTGACGCACAGCACGAGGTGCGGGACGCCGAGCAGCGACGCGATGAACGCGTGGCGCCGCGACTGCTCGACGACGCCGTTGCGCGCGTCGACGAGGATCAGCGCGAGGTCGGCGGTCGACGCGCCCGGTGACCATGTTGCGCGTGTACTGCACGTGGCCCGGCGTGTCGGCGATGATGAACTTGCGCTTGGGCGTCGCGAAGTAGCGGTAGGCGACGTCGATCGTGATGCCCTGCTCGCGCTCGGCCCGCAGGCCGTCGGTGAGCAGCGCGAGGTTGGTGTACTCGTCGCCGCGCTCGCGGCTGGTGCGCTCGACGCGCCTCGAGCTGGTCCTCGAAGATCTGCCTTCGAGTCGTAGAGCAGCCGGCCGATCAGCGTGCTCTTGCCGTCGTCGACGGAGCCGGCGGTGGCGAACCGCAGGAGCTCCATCAGAAGTAGCCCTCGCTGCTTGCGGTCTTCCATCGCCGGCTTCGGAGAGCTGGTCGTCGGCGCGGGTGGCGCCGCGCTCGGTGATGCGGCGTGGCCGCGACCTCGGCGATCACGTCGTCGACGGTGGCGGCGCGTCGACTCGACCGCGCCGGTGCAGGTGGCGTCGCCGACGGTGCGGTAGCGCACCGTGCGTCTCGAACGACTCCTCGCCGTCGAGCAGCGTGACGAACGTCGGTGACGGCCATGCAGCATGCCGTCGCGGCGGAACACCTCGCGCCGGTGCGCGTAGTAGATCGTCGGCAGCTCGATCTCCTCGTCGGCGATGTACTGCCAGATGTCGAGCTCGGTCCAGTTCGACAGCGGGAACACGCGGATGTGCTCGCCCTTGCGGTGGCGGCCGTTGTAGAGGTTCCACAGCTCGGGCCGCTGGTTCTTCGGGTCCCACTGCCCGAACTCGTCGCGGAACGAGAAGACGCGCTCCTTGGCGCGGGCCTTCTCCTCGTCGCGGCGGGCGCCGCCGAACACGGCGTCGAAGCCGTGCTCGCTCGATCGCGTCGAGCAGCGTGACGGTCTGCAGCCGGTTGCGCGACGCGCCCGGCGCCGGTCTCCTCGACGCACCCGGCCGGCGTCGATCGACTCCTGCACCGATGCGACGACGAGCGCGGACGCCGAGCTCGGTCGACCCGGCTTGTCGCGGAACTCGATGACCTCGGGAAGTTGTGCCCGGTGTCGACGTGCATGACCGGGAACGGGAGCCGCGCCGGGCCAGAACGCCTTCTCCGCGAGGTGCGCCATCACGACGCAGTCCTTGCCGCCCGAGAAGAGCAGCACCGGCCGCTCGAACTCGGCCGCGACCTCACGCATGATGTGGATCGACTCGGCTTCTGAGCGCCGACAGGTGCGAGGCGATCTGCCGCGTGACAGTGGTAGTCGGCTTTCGACGTCGTGGCGGTCTTAGTCGGCTCGGGCCAGCCGTGGAGGCCGCACTCGATGCTTGCCGGTGCCCGGCCCAGCGGCCGGCACGCGGGTCGTCGCCGTCGGCGACGGGCTGCGTGCACGGCCAGCAGCCGATCGACGGGTAGCCCTGCGTCGCGAGCGGGTGCTCGAGCAGGCTCGTGATCGGCGCATGTAGGCGTCGATGTCGGCGTCGGTCCACGGCGCGAGCGGGTTGACCTTCACGATGCCGCGGCCGACGTCGAGCTGCACGATCGGCGGCTTGCGCACGCGCGGCGCCTCGTCGCGGCGCAGGCCGGTCATCCATGCCTGCTTGCCGTCCGAGCGCGCGGGCGAGCGGCTCGACCTTTGCGCATCGCGCAGCACTCGTCGGGGTCGGTCTGCCAGAGATCGTCGGGCGCGATCAGCGGCTGCATGACCGCGCAGGTTGAGGTCGTAGCGCTCCGGACCCGGTCGACGTACCAGAGCGTCTCCGGCGAAGTGGTACTGCGTGTCGAGGAACACGACCTCGATCTCCGGCAGCGACCTGCACCGCGACGTCGATGAGCACGCAGTCCTGGAACGACGCCGCCAGCACCACGCCGGTCGCCGAAGCGCTCCCACGCCCACTCGATCGCGCGCCGACGCCGGGCTTGTGCTCGAGCTCGGCGGCGACGCCGCTGCGAGCTCGCCGAGGTCGACGTCGACGAGCGGCTCGTGACATGGTCGGCGGACGTCGCAGCGAGCTGCGTCATGTCGCGCACTCGCTGTCGCCGATCTCGGCGACGTACGGACCGGTCTCGCCGTAGTCGACGTAGAAGTCGGGCGCTTCCTCGGGGTCGGGAAGTCGTCGAGGTCCTTCGAGCGTGTGCGCCGACGCCGCCGGCGCCGCCCGAGCGCGCGAGCCACGTGCGGCGAACGTCTCGCCGGCCTCGCGCTCGTCGGCGAAGCTGGCCGACGATCCGCACGACCGCTTCGGTGCCGACGCTCGCCGGCAGCTTCGACGGCCTTCTCGCCGAACTGCGATCTCGCATGTCGCCGACGTGGCCGCCGAGCAGCATCTGGTAGCCGGGCGCCGCGCGACCGTGGGCGCGACGCTCGAGGCCGAAGAAGCCGATGTCGGAGATGTGGTGCTGGCCGCAGCGAGTTGGTGCAGCCGGAGATGTTGATGCGCACGCCGCCGACCTCGGCCAGGCCCGGCCTCCTCGAGCGCGTCGCCGATGTCGGCGGCGAGGCCGCGGACTGCGTGACCGCGAGGTTGCAGGTGTCGGCGCCGGGGCAGGCGACGACGTCGCGGGCGAGCTCGGCGCCCGGCTCGGCCATGCCGATGTCGCGTCGAGCCGGTCGTAGAGCGCCGGCGAGCTCGGTCCTCGGTGAGGTCGCGGAGCGCGAAGTTCTGGCGGTTGGTGATGCGCACGTCGACGCTGAAGTCGCGCTGGATCGTCGGCGAGGCCGCGGAACTGGTCGGCGGTGATGTCGCCGAGCCTGGCGTAGGCGCATCGCGCTGACCGTGCCGTTGGCGACGCCGCGCACGACGTTGGCTTGCTCCCAGCGCTCGTACGGCGAGTCGCTGACGCAGCTTCACCGGCGACGCCCTCGATGGTGCCCGGTCGGCGCGATCGACGTGCCCATGCCCGCCGGCGCGTCGCCCTGCTCGCGACGCTGCTCGGGGATGCCGCCCGGCCAGCGCGGCGGCGCGGCAGGAACTTGCGCTCCTTGAGGATGCGCTCGCGCAGCTCGTCGATGCCCATCGTGTCGACGAGCCACTTCATGCGGGCGCGCAGCTTGTTGTCGCGGTTGCCGTAGTGGTCGAACACGCGCAGGCATCGCCTCGATCGTCGGGCAGCAGGTCTTCGCGGCGGTGAAGTCCTCGAGCGCCTGCGCCGGGTGCGGGTTGGCGCCGAGGCCGCCGGCGACGAACACCTGGAAGCCGGGCTCGACGGTGCCGTCCGGCGAGCGGCGCGGTTGACGCGATCACGCCGACGTCGTTGAACATCGCCTGGCCGCAGTCGGTGGCGCAGCCGGAGAAGTTGATCTTGAACTTGCGCGGCAGGCGCTGCGCGTAGCGGGTTGCGCAGGAGCAGCGGTCGGTCGGCCTCGGCCCACGGGCGTGATGTCGAGCACCTCGTACGGGCACGCGCCGGCGAGGTGGCAGCCCATCGACGTTGCGCACGGTGTCGCCGCACGCCTCGCGGCTGGTGAGCCCGACCGACGCCAGCAGCCGCAGCACCTCGGGCGTCTGCTCGAGCTGCACGAAGTGGAACTGCACGTTCTGGCGGGTGGTGAGGTGACCCCAGCCGCGCGAGTACGTCGTCGGCGATGTAGCCGAGCATCTCGAGCTGCTCGGGCGTCGACCCGGCCGTGCGGGACCTTCACCCGCACCATCTGGTTGTGGCCGCCCTGGCGCTGGCCGTAGACGCCCTGGTTGCAGGCGGAAGACGCGGAAGACGTCCTCGTCGACCCGCGCCGTCGAGGTACTCGCTGGACGGTGCGTCTCGAACGTGTCGAGCTCCTCGGCGATCGACCGGGTCGAGGATTCGGGTTGACAGCTCGCGCACGTCGATCGCCATCAGGCGGCTCCCGGGTCGGGAACGGAGGAAGTGCAGCTGGAGCGGCGGGCGGGAACGCCGGGCTGCTCAGCGGTCCGGTGCGCGACACATCTCGTCCTGGACCTCGTGCGAGGTCCGGCCCATCGAGATGCTCGGGGCGCCGCGGAACTGAATCACGACCCGCAGGGTAGACCACATTCGGACCCGTAAATACCACCGCCGAGGTCAGGAATATCTCGAGCCAGTCGGGCGTCGGAGTTGATCTCGACTCGGTCTTACGCCCGAGTTCGTCGATCGATTGTAGTTGCATTATAGCCGCACGAGCGCCGTAGTCCTCTCGGTCGATGCGGATGTCGGCAGCTGTTCCTGCGCACGCTGCGCGACGACCCGGCCGACGCCGAGGTCGACAGCCACCGGCTCCTCGTCCGGCGCCGGCTTCATCCGCCGGGTCGCGGCCGGCATCTACTCCTGGCTGCCGCTCGGCAACCGGGTGCTGCGCAAGGTCGTCCGAGATCGTGCGGGAGGAGATGGACCGCGCCGGCGCCCAGGAGACTGTCGCTGCCGATCATCCAGCCGCTCGAGCTCTGGGAGCGCAGCGGCCGCGAACGCCACCTACGGCGACCTCAGCTGTTCCGCCTCGCACGACCGCAAGGACACGGCGTACTGCCTGTCGCCGACGGCCGAGGAGGTCGTCACCGACGCTGGTCGCGCAGGAGTACGGCTCGTACCGCGACCTGCCGGTGAACCTCGTACCAGATCAACTGGAAGTACCGCGACGAGCTCCGGCCCCGGCTTCGGCCTGCTGCGCGGCCGCGAGTTCCTGATGAAGGACGCGTACTCGCTTCGACGCCGACGCGCGACGGCTTGCACGCAGAGCTACCGGCAGATGTACGACGCCTACCACCGCGATGTTCGACGCGGTGCGGCCTCACGTTCCGGCCGGTCGAGGCCGAGTCGGGCGAGATGGGCGGCGACGTGAACCACGAGTTCATGGCCGTCGCCGCGGTCGGCGAGGACGACTTCGTCTGGTGCAAGAGCTGCGACTACGCCGCCAACGTCGAGAGCCGCGCGCCGCAGCCCGCCGAGGATCCGGTCGCGCCGGCGGGCGATCCACCGCCGCCGATGGAGAAGGTGCGCACGCCCGACCTGCCCGGCATCGCCGGCGTCGTCCGAAGTTCCTCGGCGTCGCGCCGACGCAGATGCTGAAGACGCATCGCGTTCGACGTCGACGGCGAGCTCGGGCTCGCGGTCGTTCCCGGCGACCGCGAGGTCAACGAGTACGCGCTCGGCCGCCGCTCGCGCCGACGGCTGATGCGGCTCTTCACCGACGCCGACTTCGAACGCGCACCCCGAGCTGCCGAAGGGCTACATCGGACCCGCACTATCCCGGGCGCCGCAGTCGTCGTCGCCGACCCTTCGGTCGCGGCGCCGATCGCGTGGGTCACCGGCGCGAACGAGGTCGACCACCACGTGCGCGGCGCGGTGCTCGGCCGCGACTTCGCACGTCGACGTGTGGGCCGACCTCGTGCACGATCGTCACCGGGCGATCCGTGCCCGCGCTGCGGCGCAGCCGCTCTCGGTCGACCGCGGCATCGAGGTCGGGCACGTCTTCCAGATCGGCACCAAGTACTCCGTCGCGCTCGAGCGCACTACACCGACGAGCACGGCGAGCAGCACCCGATGGTGATGGGTTGCTACGGCATCGGCGTGTCGCGCGTCGTCGCGGCGGTGGTCGAGGAGCACCACGACGACCACGGCATCGCGTGGCCGGCCGCGCTGGCGCCGTATCGACGTGCACCTCGTGGCGCTGCCCGGCCGCGGCGAGCAGGCCGCGCGACGTGCTCGAGCAGGCCGAGCGGCATGTACGACGAGCCTCAGCGCAGCGGGACTCGACGTGCTCTACGACGACCGCGACGTGAGCCCCGGCGTGAAGTTCGCCGACGCCGACCTGCGTCGGCGTGCCGGTGCAGCTCGTCGTCGGCGCGAAGGGCCTCGGCCAAGGGCATCGTCGAGCGCAAGGACCGCGCGACGGGCACGCGACGACGAGCTACCCGTCGGCGCAGCGTCGTCCAGTGCCGGCTCCGCTGTCGCGGCTATTCCGGCGGCCGGGTTCCTGCGTCGTAGCGGATGGCGGGCCAGCGTCGCGACGAGCGCGATCGCGTCCGAGCAGGATCATCCCGAGCCCCGTGGCCCACGCGGGTTGGAGATCGCGCTCGGTGGTCTCGCGCAGCAGTGAAGCCGACGCCCGCGATCGTGAACGCGGCCCTGAACAACAGGGCGCAACGAGGTCGGTGTGATGACGGCGCATGATCGTTCCCTGTCACTGGCATCTCGGATGAAGCGAGCCGTCGGGGGCCCAAGCGGCGAACCTTCGATCGAGCCTGCCCCGACCCGCAGGTCGAGGCGCAGCACGCCTGGCCTGACGGACGCCGGCGATCGCGATGCGTGTCCTGCGTCATACCGCCCTCGACCGTGGCCGAAGAGCTTCGGTCGCGCCAGCTGCCGGCGTGCGCGCTCACGTCGACGCTGACGTTGGCGCGGAACGTCACACGTCGAGCCTCGCCGATGCCGAGCGAGCTCGTTGATCGTGCGTGACGCCGTCCGGTCAACGGAACGTCGTGCAGGTCGACGAGCACGATGCCCGATGCCCAGCTCGTAGTCGCTGGCGCAGCCCTGCGCGGTCACGGGTGGTAGCTCGCGCTCGCCGATGCCGCCGCTGATCGGGCACGTCGATGACGGTGGCCGGGATCGTGACGCGAGGAGCAGCAGCACCCCGATCGGGAATCAAGCCGTGGCGCGCCTGAACCAGGCCGACAGCACCGAGCGCGGCGCCGACGACGATCAAGCCCGGACGCGAGCACGCCCGCCGCGGTGAGGTGCACCGCAACCGAGCGGAGTCGAGCAGCGCTGCGACACCGGCGCCGATGCCAGCAGCAGGCTGATCGTGAGCGGCGTCGGAGGAACGGGCGCGGCCAGCGCGGCGCGCGCCCACCTGGGACGCGGTGGCAACGGGGGGCGGCGCCGGCCACGGCGTGCGCTGGGTCCAGGCGCCGTGGTCGGCGGCTGCGCGCCGGGACGGCGCGGTCGGTCGGAAGAGGTCGCGAGGCCGGTCGCCGGCGGACGCGTCGTGTCGCGGCCGGATCCGATTCGGGACTCGACGCGCTCACGGGACGCTCGAGCGGCTGAGGCGCGGCGTATGTCGGCGGCGCTGGTGGCGACGTATCGGCGTCGGTCCCGTCGTCGGGGTGACGGAACAGAAGCATCGCCGCGTCCGCCTGCGATGAGCACGCAGCGCCCGCCACAGCTCGCTGCAGTGATCGGAACGGCGCCGACGTATCGCCCGAGCGACGGTTCAGCTGACGCCGATGTCCGGATGCAGCACGATCGCGCGATGACCCGGCATGCCCGGCGCGCCGAGTTGCGGCTCGCGAACGCGGTCGCGCGACAGCGGCGCGGGATGCGCCGGCCGCTCGGGAACGCGAGCCAGCAGATCAGGTACGCGGCAATGCCGAGGCCGCCGTGCCGATGCGCGGCGATCACCCACAGCACGCCGGATGACGAGCACGTCGACGTGGAATGCGTCGGCCATGCCGGTGGCGACGCCGGCGATCATGCGGCCGCGCCTCGCCGCGCACGAAGCGCCACGGCGCTGGGGCGGCGGCGGGGCCGTGTCCGAGGGAGTCGTGTCTGCGTCATGATCGTCCTCCGCGCGGCGTTCGCGCGACTATCGGGGAGAACCCCGACCTGGACCCCGGGGACCTGCGGGTACGCCGGATCGGGCTCGAGGATCCCGATCCGTGCGACGATCCCATGTGCGACGCATCGCGCGTGTGAGTTCTCGACCGCCGCCGCCTCGATTCGCCGTCACGACGGCCGCATCGTCGCGGGCGTTGCCGCCGGGCTCGGCGACGCCGCGGTGTCGACGCCAACGTCGTCCGCTGCGGGTTCCTCGTGTTGACGCTCTGCGGGCGGGATCGGCGCAGCTCCTCTACGGCGCGAGCTGGTTGCTCGTGCCGACTCGACGGAACGACCGGGCTTCCGGCCCGCCGCACCGACGCCGTGTCGCGACGATCGGGTTCTCGGCGGTGGTGCTCGGCTCTCTGCTGCTCGTGCGCGCTGTCGGGCCGTGGCCCGGCGACGTGATCGTGTGGCCGTTGGTCGCGGCGATGGTCGGCTCTGCGATCGCTCTCGATCCGGCCGCGCGACCGCGTCGCCGGAGCCGCCCGACTGGCCGTTCCTCGATCGGCTGCCGCCCGAGACTGCCGCCGACGCGGTCGGCGCGTGCTCGTGGGACGCGCTGGTGCGCTGGCGCGATCATCGCCGGTGCTGCGTGCATCGCGGCGGGCATCGCCGTGCTCTTCGTGAGCGTCGACTCGTGTGCGCGCGCTGCGAGGGCGGAATCATCGGCGCGGTCGTCGTGCTCGTCGGGATCGCGTTGATCCTCGGACCCGGGCTGTGGGAGCTGGCTGAACCAACTCGTGCGCCGAACGCCGCGAACGCATCCGTTCCGACGAACGCGCCGAGGTCGCTGCGCACCTGCACGACCTGTGCTGCAGACGCTCGCGCTGGTGCAGCGACGCGCCGACGACCCGCGAGGTCGTGCGGCTGGCCCGCATGCAGGAGCGCGAGCTGCGCAGCTGGCTGCCGAGAGGCGAGCGGTCCGAACGACGCGACCGACGGTTCGCTCGGCGCGCGCTTCGACGAGCTCGCGGCCGAGGTCGAGACCGAGCACGGCGTGCCCGGTGGAGGTGGTGCAGCGCTGCGACTGCCCGGCCGCGGCATCCAGCCGCTGCTGCTCGCGGCGCGCGAGGCGATCGTGAACGCGGTCCGCCACTCCGGCGCGCCGAGCGTCTCGGTGTACCTGGAGGTCGAGGCGCAGCGGGTGTCGATCTTCGTCCGCGATCGCGGCCGCGGCCCGATCCGGACGCCGTTCGCCGCCTGATCGGCGGGGGATCTCGGCGCTCGATCGTCGACCGGCTGCGCGCTGCGCGGGCGGCGACGGCACGAGGTGCCGGAGCACCGTCCGCGGCGAAGGCACCGAGGTCGAGATGTCGCTGCCCGCGCGTCACCGAGATCCGAGGCGAGATCAGGCCCAGTCGTCGTGACGCGTCTTTCTGGTCGACGACCATCAGCTGTTCCTCTCGGGCGTGCGCGCTGCCGAGCTCGGCGACGACGTCGACGGTCGTCGGCAGTCGCCCGGAGGTCGACGCCGCGATCGAGATGATCCGCGCAGCGACGCCCGACGTCGTGCTCGTCGACGTGCACATGCCGGCGGAGGCGGCGGCGCGTCATCGCCGAAGTGCTCGCCGACCCATCCCGACATCCGCTTCCTCGCTTGCTCGGTCAGCGACGCGCCTGAAGACGTGATCGCGACGATCCGCTGGCGCGCGGGCTACGTCACCAAGACGATCGGTCCCGACGAGCTCGTCGCGGCGATCGGCGCGTCGCCGACGGCGACGCGGTGTTCTCGCCGCGACTCGCCGGCTTCGTGCTCGACGCGTTCGCGCGCAGCGCCGCCGCTGCCGACCGATCCCGAGCTCGAACAGCTCACGCCGCGCGAACGCGAGGTGCTGCGCCTCATCGCGCGCGGCTACGCGTACAAGGAGGTCGCGCGCGACCTCGAGATCTCGGTGAAGACCGTGGAGACGCCACGTGTCGTCGGTCCTGCGCAAGCTCCAGCTTCGAGCCGCCACCAGCTCGCCCGCGTGGCGCCACCGACACGCCGCCTCGCTGGCTGAGCGCAGCTAGGTTCGGACGCGTGGCGCTGCCCATCCGTCCGCCGTTCGAGCCGATGCTCGCGAAGCTGACGCGCGACATGCCGCCGCGCAACCGATCTCCTGTACGAGCCGAAGTGGGACGGCTTCCGCTGCGTCGTGTTCCGCGACGGCGACGAGCTCGATCTCCAGAGCCGCAACCAGAAGCCGCTCCTGCGGTACTTCCCGGAGCTGCGCGAGCCGCTGCTCGCAGCAGCTGCCTGCGTCAAGTCGTGCTCGACGGCGAGCTCGTGATCGCGACACCGGAACGGCCTCGACTTCGACGCGCTCCAGCTGCGTCAACACCCGGCCGCGTCGCGCGTGAAGCAGCTCGCGGAGGAGATTCCCGCGCCGTTCGTCGCGCCTCGATCTGCTCGCGCTCGGGCGAGCGAGTCGCTGCTCGACGAGCCGTTGCGCGGATCGGCGCGCGGTCTCGAGCGGCTGCTCGCCGAGGCGAAGCCGCCGCTGTACCTCACGCCCGCGACGACGAGCCGCGACCTGCGGTGCAGTGGTTCGACCACTTCGAGGGCGCCGGGCTTCGACGGCGTCGTCGCCAAGCCGCTCGGCGATCCGTACGCAACCGGCGTGCGCACGCATGTTCAAGGTGAAGCACGAACGCACCTGCGACTGCGTGGTCGCCGGGTTCCGCATGCACAAGGACGGCAAGGGCGTCGGGTCGCTGCTGCTCGGCCTCTACGACGACGAGCGGCGTCGCTGCACCACGTCGGCGTCGCGAGCGCGATGGCGGCGCGCTGCCGCGAGCAGCTGCTCGAAGAGCGTCGAGCCGCTGCGCAAGAACGCGCTCGAAGAGCACCCGTGGCGCGAGTGGGCCGACGCGGTGAGCCAGGCGGCCGAGAGCGGGCAGCGCATGCCGGGCGGGCCGAACCGCTGGAACGCCACGAAGGACATGTCGTGGGAGCCGCTGCGGATCGAGCGGGTCTGCGAGGTCGCCTACGAGGGATCTCAACGGGCGCTTCCGCCACAACGCACTTCCGCCACTGGCGTGACGACAAGGATCCCGACGACTGCACCTACCGTCAGCTCGAGGAGCTCGTCCCGACCGAGCTGCTCGAGATGTTCGGCGTCTAGACCCGTTGCGCGCGATCTGCCGCCCGGAGTCTCCGCACGCCGGTGCGTCGAGCCGGGCTGAGCCGCAGCCAATCGCTTCTCGGTTCTGTTTCGGACAGTCTCGGTTCGCGAAGCCGCGTAGTTCTGATCTCGGTGCCCCGAATGGATCGTCCGAGGGGCAGGGCACGTGGGCCGCGGCCCACGTTTTTCTGCAGGCCAGATTCGACCAGGCGAGGACGGGAGGCGAGCAGCGATGCGCAGCGATCGACGCCAGACCTGACGGCGTGCGTCGGCGCGTCGCTCCGTCGATCGCCGGCCTCGGCCTCGAGCTCTACGACGTCGAGCTCAACGGCGTCGCGAGGCACGCCGAACCTCCGGGTCACCGTCGACCGCGCCGGCGGCGTCGACCTCGACGCCATCACCGGCGTCACCCGCGCGCATCTCGCCGTCCTCGACGACGACTCGACGCTCGCCGGGTCGTTCCTGCTCGAAGTGAGCAGCCCCGGCGTCGAGCGCACGCTGCGCACGCCCGCACACTCGCCGCGGGCGCTCGGCAGCACCGTCTCGATCAAGGTTCCGCACCGACAGCGGGCACCGAGCGCGTCGCACGGCGTGCTCGTCGACTGCCGACGACGCGCGGCTGCGTCGCTCGAAGGCGACGACGGAGCGCACGATTCGCTACGACGACATCACCCAGGCGCACCGTCTTCGAGTGGGGCCCGCAGCCGCGCTCGGCAACAGACGGCCGGCAAAGCCGCGACCGCGAGCAAGCGGCCCCGTGCGAGCAGAGGAGCGAGCGCATGAAGAATCCCGAGATGCTCGAAGCGCTGTCGGCGTTGGCGATCGAGAAGGATCTCCGAAGAGATCATGCTCGAGGCGCTGGCCAACGCGCTCGTCACCGCGTACAAGCGCATGCCCGACGCGGCCGAGGAGGCGCTGGTCGAGATCGACGTCGAGACCGGCGAGATCCGCGTCATCGCGCAGGAGCTCGACGAAGAGGGCAACGTCGTCACGCGAGTGGGACGACACGCCCGACGACTTCGGTCGCATCGCCGCGCAGACGGCCAAGCAGGTGATCCTGCCAGCGCATCCGCGAGGCCGAGCGCGAGATGAAGTACGAGGAGTACGCCGGCCGCGAGGGCGACATCGTCACCGGCATCATCCAGCAGACCGACGCCCGCTACACGCTGCTCGACCTCGGCCGGGTCGAGGCGCCGCTGCCGCAGGCCGAGCAGGTCCCGTACGAGCGCTACGAGCCACGGCGCCCGCATGAAGGCGTACATCGTCGAGGTCCGCAAGACCGCCAAGGGCCCGCAGATCGTCGTCAGCCGCACCCACCCCGGCCTCGTCAAGCGGCTGTTCGAGCTCGAGGTGCCCGGAGATCGCCGACGGCGTCGTCGAGATCAAGGCGTGCGCCCGCGAGCCGGGTCACCGCACGAAGATCGCGGTCGCGTCGAACGACCACAACGTCGACCCGGTCGGCGCCTGCGTCGGCGCGCGCGGCGCGCGCGTCGCGCATGGTCGTCAACGAGCTGCGCGGCGAGAAGGTCGACATCGTTCCGTTCAGCGCCGACGCGCCCGACTTCGTGATGCAGGCGCTCGCGCCGGCCAAGGTGCGTGAGGTGCGCCTGCACGACAGACACGGGCATCGCCGAGGTGATCGTCCCCGACTTCCAGCTCTCGCTCGCGATCGGCAAGGAAGGCCAGAACGCGCGGCTCGCGGCGCGGCTCACCGGCTGGCGCGTCGACATCAAGAGCGAGACGCCAGCTCGCGGAAGAGGAGTCGGGCGGCGGCGTGAGTACGCCGAAGGCGAGTGGGTCGAAGGACCCGACGGCGAGCTGGTCGTGGCAGCCGGCCGAGGGCGGCGAGGCGATCAGCGCGGCCGAAGCCGGCTACGCGACGCTCGGCGACACTGGCTCGATCGGACGCCGCGCCGCCGACGGCGGAAGCGGCGGTCACGCCGACGGCGCCGGACAGCCCGCATGCGAGCAGCGGTGACGCCGGCCGCGATGCACGCCGGCGATGCGGCCGCCGACCCGACGCGGCGAGATCGCGCCGACGCGACATCAGCGCGCCAGCCGAGGCGCGCGAGGCGACCGTCGACAGAGCCGGCCGAACCGACGAGCCGAGCACGTCCGAGAACGGCTGGAGGAGAGCTGACGGCCGGCGCGCCGGACAGGCCGGGAGCTGGTGGGCCGGCGAGGCCGCGCTCCGCGCGCACCTGTGTCGGGTGCCGCCGGCGGGACTCACCCGAGCGGCTGGCAGCGGATCGCCTGCCGGCCCGGACGGCACGGTTCGAGTCGGACGGCACGCGCCCGGCCGGGGCGCATGGTGCTGCCTCGGACGCGCGTGCTTCGAGGAGGCGGTGCGGCGCGGGGCGCCTCGACCGGGCGCTGCGGCATTCCGCTGACGAGCGCCGAGCTCGACGAGCTCCGTGCGAGACTGTGTAACTGAGCGAGCGATACGAGTCGCTCGAGGAACGGACGGCGTTTTGGCCACCAAGAAGATCAGGGTCTACGAGCTGGCCCGAGAGCTCGGCGTCGACAACGCCGTTGTCGTCGAGCTCTCCAACGAGCTCAAGATCGGCGTGAAGAGTCACTCGTCGAGCATCGACGAGCCGTCGGCCGATCGCGTCCGCCGTCTGGCCGACTCGCGGGCCTGCGCAGAGAGATCGTCGGAGCCGAGAGCCCGAACTCGGCTCCCGCACCCGAGCCGGAGCCCGCGTCCCGAGCCGGTCACCGGCAGCCGTCGACGCCCGAGTGCGCCCGTCGTCGCCGAGCCGGCGACGCCTGCCACGCCGAGCCCGAACCGGCGCGCCGGAGCGATCGCGCTGCGTCGTGCGTCTCGAGCGCCGCAGCCGCTGGCACCGCGCGCCGGAGACCTCGAACGGACGACGCCGCTGCCCGAGCGCCGCCCGGCGGCGTCGAGCGGCCGATCAGCCCGATCACCGACAAGCCGATGCCGGCCGAGCGGCCGCGGCAGCGCCGCGGCCGAAGCTCCGCCGGACGCCGACGGCGACGGCTCGCCCGCGCACCGACCCTGTCGGTCACCGGCCGGTCCGATCCCGCCGCCGCCCGGTCAGCGCAAAGGCGGTCGCCGACTCGCGGCCCGATCGGTGGTCCGCCGCTGGCGGACCGCGCCCGTCCGGCGGCCCGAGTGGCCCGCCGCCGTAGCGGCGGCTTCGCCGGTCGACTCGGCGGTGGTGGTCCGGCGGTGGTGGTCCGGCGCCGGCGGCCCTGGCGGTCCGCCGGCGGCGCCCGCTGCCGCGCGGCGCGTCCGGCCGCGGCGGCGGCCGCGGCGGTCCCGGCGGCGGACCCGGTGGTGGCTACGGCGGTCCGGCGGGCCGTGGTCGCCCCGGTGGCCCGCCGCAGCGCCGGCGCAAGAAGCGCCGTCGCGATCGCTCCGAGCTCGAGCCCGCGCCGCAGCGGCTCACGCCGGCCGACGCGCCGGTTCCCGAAGGCGAGATCGTCGTGTCGCGCGGCATCACGGTGCAGGAGTTCGCGCCGAAGCTGAACCGCACGCCCGCCGACCTCGTGCGCATCCTGTTCGAGGCCGGCGAGATGGTCACCGCCACGCATGTCGCTGGCCGACGAGATGATCGAGCTCATCGCCGAGACGCTCGGCGCCGAGGTCCTGCTCGTCGAGCCCGGGCAGCGAGCAAGAGGTCGAGCTCCGGCGCGATGCTCGGCGACGACGACGAAGACGAGGCGACTGCTCGAGCCGCGCGCCGGTCGTCACCGTCATGGGCCACGTCGACCACGGCAAGACCACGCTGCTCGACACGCATCCGCAACGCCAACGTCGTCGCCGGCGAGGCGGGCGGCATCACGCAGCACATCGGCGCCTACCAGGTCGCGCACAGCGACGACCGGCGCCGATCACCTTCATCGACACCCCGGGCCACGAGGCGTTCACCGCCATGCGCGCCCGCGGCGCGCAGCGTCACCGACATCGCGGTGCTCGTGGTCGCGGCCGACGACGGCGTCATGCCGCAGACGATCGAGGCGATCAACCACGCCAAGGCGGCCGAGGTGCCGATCGTGGTCGCGGTCACCAAGGTCGACCGCGACGACGCCGATCCCGACCGCGGTGCGCCAGCAGCTCGCCGAGCACGGAGCTCGTGCCCGAGGAGTGGGGCGGCGACACGATCGTCGTCGACGTCGCCGCGCCGACCGGGCATCGGCGTCGACGAGCTGCTCGACGCGATCCTCCTCGTGGCCGACGTCGACCGTCGACGAGCTCGTCGCCAACCCGAAGAAGCCGGCCGTCGCGCGTCGTGCTCGAGGCGCACCTCGACCAGGGCCGCGGCCCGGTCGTCGCCAGTGCTGGTCGAGCGAGGGCACGCTGCGCGTCGGCGACCCGATCGTCGCCGGGCCGGCGCTGGGGCCGGGTCCGCGCGATGTTCGACGAAGCCGGCAAGCAGGTCAGCGAAGCCGGGCCGTCGGTGCCGGTCGAGGTGCTCGGCCTCGCCGACGTGCCGATGGCCGGCGACGAGCTGCGCGTCGCGCCGAACGACAAGATCGCCCGCACCGTCGCCGAGGCCCGTGCGCATCGCCGCAAGGCCGCGGCGCTGCGCAACCCGCTGATGCTCGCGGGCGGCGCTCGGCTCGAAGACGTCTTCGCGGCGGTGCAGCGGGGCGAGGTCGCGACGCTCAACCTCGTCGCTCAAGGCCGACGTCGCAGGGTTCGCTCGAGGCGATCACCGACGCGCTGCGCAAGCTCGATCAGGAGCACGACGAGGTTCGGCTGTCGTTCGTGCACCGCGGCGTCGGCGGCATCACCGAGTCCGACGCCAGCCTCGCGGTCGGTGTCGAACGCCACGATCATCGGGTTCAACGTCCGTCCCGATCGCAAGGCCGCGAGCTCGCCGAGCACGAGAACGTGGAGATCCGCACTCTACGAGGTCATCTACAACGTCCTCGAAGACGTCGAGCAACGCGCTCGGTCGGCATGCTCAAGCCCGAGTTCGAAGAGGTGGTCACCGGCGAGGCCGAGGTCCGCGAGGTCTTCGGCGTGCCGCGCGTCGGCAAGGTCGCCGGTTGCTTCGTCGCCCACGGCACGATCACCCGCGGTTCGAAGGTGCGCTTCCTGCGCGACGGCACGGTCATCTGGAAGGGCGCGATCGCCTCGCTGCGCCGGTTCAAGGACGACGTCCGCGAGGTGCGTGAGGGCTTCGAGTGCGGTATCGGGCTCGAGAACTACTCCGGACCTCAAGCCGGGCGACGTCATCGAGACCTTCGAGGAACGCGAGATCGCCCGAGTCTGACGCGCGCTCCGGCGAGTGCTGTGTGGCTGCTGTGAAAGCCGGGGCGGCTTTGGGCGCGAGAGTTGCCGGCCGCGCGACAATGCAGTCGTGCACGCTGCCGCCGCTTGCTTCGATCTCCACGTGTCCGCAGAGTCGCTCGCTCAAGGCGAAGCGCGCCGCGATCCGTCCGATCGTCGACGGGCTGCGCCATCGCTTCCCGGTTTCTGTCGCCGAGGTCGATCACTCAGGACCAGTGGCAGCGCGCGGCGATCGGCGTGGCCGTGATCGGCAGCAGCGAGACGTCAGGTTCGTGACGTGCTCGCGTCGGTCGAGCGGTTCGTGGTCGCCGCGCGCCGACGTCGAGCTGCTCGACGTCGAGACCGCGTGGCTGGAGTCGCCGTGACGTCGCCAGCGCAGACTTCGCCGCGGACCGCGACCGCGCGTCAACGAGGTGATGCTCGAGGTGCTCGCCGACGAGCTCGAGCGGATGTCGGATCCCGCGGCTCGAGCTGGTGACGTTCACCGGGGTCGAGGTGACGCGCGATCTCTCGCTACGCCACCGTCTATTACTCGACGCTGGCTGCGACGGTGGCACGCCGACGCGCCGACGTCGTTCGCCGACGACGCTGAGCACGCGCTGCGCAAGGCCGCGCCCGCATCTGCGGGGCGTCGTCGGGCGCCAGATGCGCATCCGCCAGGTTCCGCGCCTCACCTTCGAGGTCGATCCCGGCATCGTCGCGGGCCAGCGCATCGACGAGATCCTGCGCGGCATCCACCACGAGGAGCGTCGAGGGATCGAGGCTGGATCAGCGCGAACGATGCCGAGGAGGAATGGTGACCAGCCGGGCGCAGAGCCGATCGCCCGTCGACAGGCGCTCTCGGCGCCGCCGCAGCGCGATCGCCGCGCGCCGCGGGTCGTGCCTCGCGTGCCACGTCAACCCCGACGGCGACGCGCTGGGCTCGATGCTCGCGCTCCATCACGTGCTCCGCGCCGCCGGTATCGAGTCGCGTCGCGTCGTTCCCGAGCCCGTTCGTCGTCGCGCCGCACTACCGCGATCTGCCGGGCCTCGAGCTGCTTGACGCCGCCCGAGCTCGGTCGAGACGCGAGCCGCCGGTCCTCGTCACGTTCGACTGCGGGTCCGCTCGCACCGGCTCGGCGACCTCGAGACGCGGGCGAAGGCCGCGGCCGAGCTGATCGTCGTCGACCACCACGCCTCGAACGAGCGGTACGGCACGATCAACGTCGATCGACGTGCGACGCGGCGGCGAGCGGCGTGCTCGTGCGCCGGCTCGTCGACGAGCTCGGGCTCCCGCTGAACCGCGACGCGGCGGTGTGCCTCTACGCCGCGTTGGTGTGCGACACCGGTCGGTTCCAGTACGAGACGCACGACCGGCGACGTGTTCGAGCTCGCGCGGGAGCTCGCCGGCTTCGACCTGCCGATCGCGTCCGCTCTCGCGCACGCTGTTCGAGGAACACCGCTTCGCGTATCTCAAGCTGGCCGCCGACGTGCTGTCCGCGCGCCGAGCTCGTCGCCGAGAAGCGGTTCGTGTGGGCCGAAGGTCACCCAAGCCGACCTCGCCCGCCACGACGTCACGCTTCGAGGAGATCGAAGGGCTGATCGACCTCGTGCGCCGCACCCGCGAGGCCGACGTCGCGTGCGTGCTGAAGGAAGCCTCCGACGGCGCGTGGCGCGTCAGCCTGCGCTCGCTCGGCACGGTCGACGTGTGCAAGATCGCCGAGCACGAGGGCGGCGGCGGCCACCGGTTCGCAGCCGGCTTCACGAGCGACGACCCCGCCGAAGTCGTCGTACAGCGCATCCTCGAGCGCGCTCTAACGTACGCGCTCTTGCATGACGGGTTAGTTGTCGTCGACAAGCCTCCGGCTTGGACGTCGCACGACGTCGTCGCGCGGATGCGCAAGCTGTACGGGCAGCGGCGCGGTCGGTCACGCCGGGACGCTCGATCCCGACGCGACCGGCGTGCTGCTCGTCGGCCTCGGCCGCGCGACGCGCTTGCTCCGGTACCTGCAGGACGCGGGCAAGGCGTACCGCGCGCGCGTCGTGTTCGGCATCGCGACCGACACGCTCGACGCGTCGGGAGCGGTGCTCGAACGCGCCGAGATGCAGCTCACGAGGAGTCCAGGTCGTGCGGGCGGCGCGTGCGTTCGTCGGCGAGATCGAGCAGATCCCGCCGATGGTGTCGGCGATCAAGGTCGACGGCCGCAAGCTCGTACGAGCTCGCGCGCAGGGGCGAGATCGTGGAGCGCGCGCCGCGGCCGGTGCGGATCGACACGCTCGTCGTCGAGGACTTCGTCGACGGGCGCCTACCCTGAGGCGACGATCCGGATCGACTGTTCCAGCGGGACCTACGTGCGCACGCCTCGTGGCTGACCTCGGGACCGCGCTCGGGCGGCTGCGCGCACCTCGGCGCAGCTGCGCCGCCTGCGGGTCGGCTGCGTTCAGCGTCGAAGAGGCGCGCACGCTCGAGGCAGATCGAGGCGGATCCCGCCGGCAGTCGTGCTCACGCCCGCGGCGGCGTTGCGCGACCTGCCGTCGAGGTCGTCGTCGACGGTGAGCAGCTGCGCGCGGTCACGCACGGCGCGACCGTTCGCGGCGCCTGCGCTGCTCGGCGACGCCGACGAGCCCGGACCGTTCGCGGTCGTCGACGACCACGGCGAGCTGCTGCGCGGTCTACGAGCGGCGCGGCGTGCGGCGTGAAGCCGGCGGTCGTGCTCGCCGCCGCAAGGATCGTCGATCCGTCGATGGATCATCTGGCGCGATCCGAGCGAGGTCGGCGCGCCGCGGGCGACGCGCAGGCGGCGCGCAGTCGCGATCGGCGCGCTTCGACGGCGTGCCACCTCGGTCACCAAGCGGTGCTGCGGCTCGTGCACGACCTCGCCGACGCGCGCTGGCTGACGCTCGACCGTGCTCACGTTCGACCGTCACCCGGCCGAGGTCGTGCGGCCCGGCTCCGGCGCCGAAGCTGCTGACGACGCTCGACCAGAAGCTCGAGCTGCCTCGACGCGACCGGCTCGGTCGACGAGTGCCTCGTGCTCGCGTTCGACGAGCGCGCAGCAAGGAGACCGGCCGAAGACTTCGTCGCCGAGGTGCTCGCGGGCGTGCTCGGCGCGCGCTCGTGGTCGTCGGCGCCGACTTCCACTTCGGCTACCAGCCGCCACGGCGACGTCGCGCTGTTGCAGCGCATGGGCGCGGAGCTCGGCTTCGAGGTGCTGGGCCTCGGCCTCGTCGCGTCGCTGGAGTCGGAGGACGGCCCGACGGCGGTCTGCCGTACTCGTCGACCCGCGGCCGCGACGCTGCTCGCAGCGGCGACGTCGAGCCGCGCGGCCGCGATCCTGGGCCGTCCGCACGAGGTGCGCGGATCGGGTCGAGCGCAGGCGACGAGCGGGCGCGGGCTCGGCTTCCCGACGGCCAACGTCGCCGTCCCCGAGCGGATCGTGCCTGCCCGCCGACGGGGTCTACGCGGGCACGTACATCGGCGAGGACGGCGTCGAACGCGCCGCCGCGATCTCGCTCGGCCGCCGGCCGACCTTCTACGCCGAGTCGGGGCATGCTCGCTGCTCGAGGCGCACCTGCTCGACTTCGACGGCGACCTCTACGGCCAGCACGCCCGGGTGCGCTTCCTCCACCGGCTGCGCGGTCAGGAGCGGTTCGACTCGGTCGACGACGCTCATCGCCCAGATGCACGTGGACGTCGGCGCGGTCCGGGAGTCGGCTGCCGAGGCGTGAAGGACCCGCGGGCGCTGTGGTAGCGTCACAGTTCCGTCCCGTATCCCGGTGAGAGGTTCACGCGCATGCCCGACAAGGCCGCAACGATCAGCGACAACAAGCCTGCACGACTCCGACACAGGGTCGGCCGAGGTGCAGATCGCGCTGCTGACCGAGCGCATCCGCCACCTGACCGAGCACATGAAGGTCCACAAGAAGGACTTTCACAGCCAGCGCGGCTTGCTGATGCTCGTCGGTCGGCGGCGTCGGATGCTCGACTACCTGCGGCGCAACAACGTCGAGCGGTATCGAGCGATCATCGCCAAGTTGGGCATCCGCCGGTAGGGCAACGCGGGAGCGGCCATCCGCTCCTCGTTTGACATTCGAAGCCCGCGAGATCGCACGTCGGTTGTCAGTCGCGAGCGCCCGAGTCCCACCGGTGGGCACGACCGGACGCTGACAACTGGGAACCGACACCTCCCGTAGGCACACAAACGAAGAAGAGAGGTGTCACGCGCATGAGCGACGACGTCGTTCGCGTTTCCGGTCCCATCAATGCCGCCGGCCTCGAGATGACCCTCGAGAGCCGGCAAGCTCGCACAGCCTCGCCGACGGTGCCGTCCTGGTCAAGGTCGGCGGCACCACGCTGCTCTCGACCGTCTGCCACGTCGAAGCCCCGTGAGGGCATCGACTTCTTCCCGCTCACGGTCGACGTCGAGGAGCGCGATGTACGCCGCGGGCAAGATCCCCGGCTCGTTCTTCCGCCGTGAAGGTCGGCCCGGGCGAGCAGGCGATCCTCACCTGCCGCCTCACCGACCGGCCGCTGCGCCCGTCGTTCCCGGCGGACTTCCGCAACGAGGTGCAGGTCATCGCCACCATCCTCGGCGCCGACCTCGAGAACCCGCACGACGTCGTGTCGATCAACGGCGCGTCGGCGGCGCTCACTGATCTCGGGCATCCCGTTCAACGGCCCGATCGGCGCGGTGCGCCTCGCGCACCACGACGGCGAGTGGATCGCGCACCCGACGTTCCAGGAGGGTGACGAGTCCACGTTCGAGATCGTCGTCGCCGGCCGTCGTGCTCGACGACGGCGACGTCGCGATCATGATGGTCGAGGCCGGCGGCACCGAAGGCTCGTGGGAGCTCTACGAAGCCGGTGCGCCGAAGGTCACCGAAGAGCTGATCGCCGAGGGCCTCGAGGAGTCGAAGCAGTGGATCTGCGCGTCGATCGACCTCCAGCTCGCGCTCGCGCCGAGGTCATCCGAGCGCAGCGGCCCGATCGAGCCGATCGAGTACACGCCGGCGATCGACTACACCGGCGACGTCTACGACGGCGGTGCGACGAGCACGCGCGAGCGACACGGCCGAGGCGATGGCGATCGCCGACAAGACCGACCGCAACGACCGTCTCGACGAGATCCGAGGCCGACTGCTGCATCGGCCTCGTCGGCACCGACGAGATCGCCGGCACGCTCGCCGGCGAGGCACCGCGGTCAAGCGGCGTTCCGCTCGCTGCAGAAGGAAGTCGCGCGCAGCCGCATCGTCAACGAGGGCGTGCGCATCGACGGTCGCGGCGCCGACCGACATCCGGCCGCTGTCGGCCGAGGTCGGCATCCTCGCCGACGGCGCACGGCACCGGCCTCTTCCAGCGGGGCGAGACGCAGGTGCTCGTCGGTCGCTGACGCTCGGCATGCCCCGCATGGAGCAGATGCTCGACACGATCACGCTCGACGACACGCAAGCGCTACATGCACCACTACAACTTCCCGCCGTTCTCCACGGGCGAGACGGGACGGGTCGGCTCGCCGAAGCGTCGCGAGATCGGTCACGGCGCGCTCGCCGAGCGGGCGCTCGCTGCCGGTCGTGCCGACGCAGCTCGAGTGGCCCTACACGCTGCGCGTCGTCTCCGACGTGCTGCGCGTCGAACGGCTCCACGTCGATGGCGTCGGTGTGCGGCTCGACGCTGTCGCTGATGGACGCCGGCGTGCCGATCAAGGCGCCGGTCGCCGGCATCGCGATGGGCCTCGTGTTCGCCGAGGGCAAGTACACGACGCTCACCGACATCCTCGGTGCCGAGGACGCGTTCGGCGACATGGACTTCAAGGTCGCCGGCACCGCCGAGTTCGTCACCGCGCTGCAGCTCGACACCAAGATCGACGGCATTCCCGCCGACGTGCTCGCGCAGGCGCTGCTCCAGGCCAAGGAAGCCCGCCTGAAGATCCTCGAGGTCATGCACGGCGCGATCGCCGCAGCCGCGCGACGACGTGCGCAGCACCGCACCGAAGATCGTCAGCTTCGAGATCCCGATCGACAAGATCGGCGAGGTGATCGGGCCCAAGGGCAAGGTCATCAACACGATCCAGCAGGAGACCGGCGCCGACATCTCGGTGCAGGACGACGACGGCGTCGGCATCGTGTCGATCGGCTCGAAGGACGGCGCCGCGGTCGAAGAGGCGCAGCGCCGGATCGAGCTCATCCTCGACCCGCCGACCGCCGAGGTCGGCGCCGATCTACGACGGGCCGCGTCGTGAACATCACCAAGTTCGGTGCGTTCGTCAACATCCTCCCGGGCCGCGACGGCCTGCGTGCACATCTCGAAGCTCGGTCGGGGCAAGCGCATCGACCGCGTCGAAGACGTGCTCGACGCTCGGCGACGAGCTCAGCGGTGCGCGTCGACGACATCGACCAGAACGGCAAGCTCTCGCTCGTCGCTCGTCGGCGACGACGCCGACGGCGGCGGCGACCGCCGAGCGGCGATCGGTCCCGAGCGCGCGTACGCCGAGTCGTCCGGAGCGCACCGGAGCGCAGCCGCAGGCGAGCGACCGGCGCCGCGCGGCGGCTCGGGCAGCGGGGTCGACGCGAGACCGCGTCGTTCGAGGCGTTCTGGGACGGCCGAGGCGCGCGAGCAGTTCGGCGACCTCGGTCCGGCCGAGGAGCCAGCCGGCGCCGGCGCGGTCGCGGCGGCGGAGACCGCGGCGGTGGCGCAGCCGCGGCGCCGGTGGCGGCGGTGGCGGTCGCCGGCGGCGGCGGCGGGCGACGCTGACACGCGTTCACAACACGAACGGCGTGAGTGACGCAGACGTCCGTCGGACCCGGCTCTCGTCGGGCCTGCGGGTCGTCACCGAGTCGCTGCCGGGCGCTCGCGCTCGGTGAACGGTTGGGTGCGTGGGTCGAGGAGCGGCGCCGCGACGAGTCCGCCGCGCGTCGGGCGGCGAGCCACTTCCTCGAGCACCTGCTCTTCAGGGCACGGACCGGCGCAGCGCGCCGAGATCGCCGAGGCCGTCGAGTCGGTCGGCGGCGAGATGAACGCGCTCACCACGCCACGAGCAGACGGTCTTCTACGTGCGGCTGCCCGACACGCAGCCTCGAACTGCGCATTCGACATCCTCGCCGACGTCGCTGTGGAGCCCCGCGTTCCGGCTCCGACGACGTCGAAGTCGGAACGGCAGGTGATCCCTCGAGGAGATCGGGATGCGTGACGACACGCCCGACGACCTCGTCCACGACCTGTTCACGCGCGTACTTTCCCGATCACCCGCTCGGTCGCGAGGTGCTCGGCAGACCGGACGATCGAGGCCATGCCGCGTGACGGCATCGCCGCGCAACTTCACGCCGCCCTCCAGAGCCCCGCAGCTATCCGTTGGTCGCCGCGCGGCCGGCAACTCTCGAGCATGAGCGCGCCATCGATCTGA